>Ga0307507_10000301_pt1 | contig 99232 bp, 77 predicted proteins | sample 7_EM_MG_FD_207223 | JGI IMG/M metagenome (GOLD analysis project Ga0307507, IMG submission 207223) | Populus trichocarpa ectomycorrhiza microbial communities from riparian zone in the Pacific Northwest, United States - 7_EM | ecosystem: Host-associated > Plants > Roots > Unclassified | place...
ACAACCACCACCAGGTCCTGTCCGCACGCTGTGCGACGTCTCTGCGTTGGCTCTGGATCTGAACTTCGAAGACCAGGTTCGTAGCCGTCACCACGTACAGGTGCAGAGTCCGATTTCGACGGCCTTATTATGGTCTATAAGGACTTTAATAGGATAATTGTTTCCCATATAATAATGTCGCTAGTGCTTTATTGCTGCGACTATTGCAAGCAGTTTTTAGTTATGCATTATGTAACGCTGCTCTATAGGGGTCATTTTCCTTAACTAAAACGCTATAGGATGCTATTTTCTGTCTTTTAATTAAGATATAATTGCCCCTAGGGTAAAGCTGGATGTATCCGTTTTAAGGTATATATATAGCTCCTAGCAGAAGTGTATTAGAATAGGCGCCAATGTAAATAAATCCTTTAACTGGTCTATAGCCTGCTTAGCAGCTTCCCTAAATATAAAGGGTTCTAACTTCTTACTATCCTTAGATCCCTTTAGTAGATTAGTAATTAGGAGTATTACTTATAAGTAATAAACAATAAACCTTTAGTAGAAGTTCGCCGTACCTATAAAAACCTATACTTCCCTAAATATTATAGGGTATAGCCATTCCCTAATGGTATCTACCTGGCTTTTCTCTATTAACACTCTATTAACGCTGACAATAAAGCCTAGAAAATTAATGCTAGTAATATAAAATAAGTATTTTTTTAGATTTATATAGAGCTTATATTCCCGTAGTCTTTCTAGTACTATTTGTATATAGTACGTATATGCTTTGTAGTTATTAGAGTAGACTATAATATTATTAAGGTAGACTATATATATTGTATCTAATAGGCCCAATAATGCCTTATTAATATAGGCCTAAAATATTACTGGTGCGTTAGTAAGCCTAAATGGTATCACTAGGTACTTAAAGTAGCCGTACTGTGTTTGGAACGCCGTTTTCCACTTATTACCGGCTTTAATCTAGATTTAATAGTATATATCTTTTAGGTCTAATTTTGTGAATATCTTTACGCCTAATAGCCTATTAATAAGCTCCCTTATTAAGGGTAGCAGGTAGCAATTCTTTATAGTAATCTTATTTAGCGCCTAATAGTTAACATAGAGGTAAATGTAACGGAACCTTATAGCAGGAACTACAGTAGGTCCTATTATTAGGCTAGGTATGTAGGTAAGAACAAATCAACAACATAATAACAACTGGTAGAGTGGTTGCCTAATAGATTAACTCTAATTGTATTCTAAAATTTACTATAAAGAGAGAACTATCTAGGTAGGGACTGTGGTCCTTTAAATACATAACTATACGCCTAAGAAATCCCTTTAATCTGTTAATCTATTAATCCGTTAATCCGTTAATTTGTTTATAGATCTCATGTTCCCCTAATCCCATAGATTATAGATTAACTATATAACCTTAGTTACTATTCCTCGTTATATAGTTCCACTGGCTCTATCCTAGACCGTGCCTATATTAACTAACTAGCTTCCTCCAACTCTTCTCCAAGTAGTTATAACATTGTACTTAAGCTGTCCGTAACACCATCTCCTTCCTCTTTATCTTCGTCCTTAAAGATTCCTAACATCTCCAAGTCGTCTACCAGAGGTGTAATGTCCGTTTAATTAATTTAGTTAATATTTTTACTTATTATACCTAAAGCTTCTTCTTCTTCTTCTACCAATTGTCGTAATTGTGTAGTACTTAAGATTCTTTCTTTAGGTAAGGCCATGCCTTCCTATTCCTATTACGCCGATAAGAAGTCGGTATGCGTTACAATTGCGGCTCCCTCCAGTTACCAACCATCCTCTTATACCGAGTGCACTAAGTCAAACATTTGATCACTCTATAACATTTACTCTGTGTCTAACACTAAGTATGCGCGTCCTATAACTCTTAATAGTCTTTGCGTTCCCTAAGTAACTTATTATAGGGTCTTATGTTTAATCTAAGGCCAAAAGGCTTAAGAGCTCGCTTATAGCCGCCTATAATAAACTTTGTTGTTCCGCTAAGGAATTAGCCCTATTGCTAGAGGCTTAACGCCGTACGTTAAAAGCATCTGCTCGCGCGTTTGAACTTTAATAGACTGCCTTTACTCGGCTAACCCGTCTTAAGAAGGCGTATAAGAAGGTTCGTTCTAAGGAGTTTCGCCTAGTTAAGTAGGGTCTCTATAAGCTAAAAGCGGAGGAGGTTAAGGCGGACTCGCGTTTACTAGCAAGGGAAACAACTCTAAGTAGCTTAGTAGGTGCTCCTCTTAGGTCCCCTTTAGGTGACTTATTTTTTGGCGATTTTTCCTTATTAATATTACCTAACCTACTTTCTTCCGATACTCCCGTACCTTTCCCATAGCGTTCTCTAGGTTGCTTAGTGGTTCCTAGGTAGTCTTACTATAGCCTATCCACTTTACTTTATACTACGTTTCGTTATCTACGTCCTTATAACTAATAATCTTTAAAACTTGCTATTCGTCTTTTTCTTATCCTCTATACGTGTCTACCTTATAAACTGATAGCTTAATATCTCTGTGTGCTAGTTCTAGCATCGCGATATATTATTATTATTCATTGCTTAACGTCCGATTCGGATCCCTATTGGGCCCACGCGGACTACTCCTTATATACATGTGGGGAGAAAACTCTATTTGAGAAAACCCCGTGATCCATCTCCCCGCCTTTTAGGGCTCGCTTGCAAGTCGCCTATAAGTTACCAGTGGTGCTCTACTACCTTACTTTTTAACCTCCTTGGGAACCACTGCTGCCGTAATAAACCTACGGACGCGCTAGTATTATACACTATACTCTACTCCTGTAGAGTTATTAGGGGGCGCCTATTACTCGCCCCTTTACCTTCTATTACTATTTCCTTTGCAACCCGGAACTGGCATAATAGTATTACGTGTTTTAGTGTCTGTCTTAGCTAGCTATATTTGCACCTTAGGCTACCTACTAGGACACCCACCTAGTAAAGCCAATCTTTTAGTTCTATTATTCCTGTCCTTAAGAGTGTTGCTATTATATTTTCTGCCTTTGTTAGGCCCTCTTGGAGCCCTTAGGTATTTACCCCCCATAGTATTACCTATGCTATGGCTTGGGTTCCCCTTGCCTAAGTCTACCTCTATACCTTTAACTCCTATTTGTCTCTCCAGCGTTGGTCTAACCAGTATTATATTACGGTAGATGGTTTTCTAGTACTCTTTTATGCTCTACTTTGGCTCCTTTTTCTCCCTTATTATTATCTTTGCTGGCCTTTTACGCGTCTCCCTTCCTCCTTTATATAGGCCTAGGCCCTAGCGCCGCACTATTCTTCTTCTACTTTCTCCACCTGTTTTCCTAATATATCTTCCCTACTTTGGGGTTGTTGGTTCCTTCTCCTATAGGGCACCCTAGGGTCCCTCCATAGTTTATTTAGGCGTGTCTTAATATACTTTATAACATTAGAGTTGCGTTCCTTTTACACCCTTTATATTGCATCGGCTTCAATATATAGTTATAGGGGGGGAATATTGGCTTCCTTCTTAAGTAGTGCTGTGGCCGTTTGCTTATACCTGCCTGTTATACTCCTAAGGCAGGCTGTTTGGACCTTTTAAAGTGGTTTAAGGAGTAATTTAGGGGGGCCTTTCTTAGTTTCTCTAGTGGCCTAAATACTAGATCTATACGTCATAGTTAGCCAAACAACTGCTATATATAGTAGGCGTGACCTCTAGAAGCATGGACCCTATATAAAATTAACAATCCTAGACATGGCGATATACTGTGCTTGGCCCTTATGGGCCGCTTACGCCGTATATGCGCTCTACTGGAGCTTGCTGTCTACCTATACTCCTAATACCCTTAAGCCTTGAACCGGTTAACCCCCAAAGCCTTAAATATAGATTATATACTAAAGATCTGCAGATTGGTTACGTTTTCTTATAAAATAGATTAGCTAGTATTTCTCTAGTGAGAATTGGACTCTATATCATCTTGCCCATTCTATATAGGTGTTATAGGCTTTCTCTAATGTCCTACAGTTCTCTACGGCTGTTGGCCTATATATAATTAGGTTTGTGTTATTAATAAAGCCTATCCCCTAGGTCGCCTCTTCCTTAAAGGTATTAAGTAGGTTGCTTATAAAGAAGAGGAAGAGTATAGGCGACAAAGGTAATCCTTATAGTATTCCTATTATGACTGTAATAGGGGGGCTCTGGTATCCGCTAAAGACTAGTAATGTTTCTTTCTGGCCTATAAATCCTTAAATAAATTAAATAATCCATTTTAGGAAGCCCTTTGCCCTAAGGATATATAGGAGACGCTTATAGGGTATATTATTGTAGGCGCCGCTAATATCTAGGCTAAGCATTAATACTATAAAGTCCTTTCGCATAGCCCATGCAGTTTTAATGGTAGTAGCGAGTAGTGTAAGTGCTAATAGCGTTAAGCGATTCTTTCTTGCCCCTATTTAGCTTTATGGTAGTAGGGCGTGTTCCTCTACCGTATCTACTATATGGTCCGCTATAACCTTTTCTAAGATCTTGCTTAGGGTGTTTTCTAAGGCAATAGGGCGGTAGCTTCCTAGGATTAAGTAGTCTACTTTGCCTTCTTTTTATAAGATAACCGTCGTTATAGATCTTCTAAGTCGCGGGTAGTAGCCTATTGCAAAGCATGCTTTGGCTACGTCTACAAGCTAAGGTGCTATAAGTAGTCTATAGGTCTTTAGGGCTTTATTTAGGATCCCATCTAGTCCTAGTGCTATGTTATTTAAGAGGCGGCTAATAGTTCTAGCTATTTCTTTAGTTGTTATATCGCTGTTGACCCTTAGGTAAGTCACTGGTGTTTTACTAGTAATATTACTAAGGTCTGCTAAAGCTGGTTAAGGGAAAAATCTTTCTATAAGGATCTTTACCTTCTCGTTATTATTGCTTGTGGCCTATAATTCGCCTACTCTTTATAGGGGTGGTAGGTGTGGATCTTCTACTAAGCATCCCGCCTTTTTCTTTACCCATTTTGCTATGGTCCAAAGGCCCTTATTATAGGGGAGACTTAGGTTAGTAGTATGTTTATTTATAAACCGTCTCCAGTTATTCCTTGCTTCTTTTCTTAGGGTATTCTTTAGCTGGTTTCTTGTGTCTTTATATTATCTCTTATCCTCAGAATTGTGGCTGCTTATATATTTCCTCCTTGCTCGTTATTAGCCGGCTACAAGGGCCGCGCACTGTGCGGACCATATATATTGCGCGTAGGGGCCCGGTTTTAAAACTAGGCAGTGCTCTTTTAGCCCGCTTTTAATTACTGCCTGGATCCTTTCTAGTCTTTAATTAATTTCCTTAGGGGTAGCTAATAAGCCTCGCTTGTTTAGTATTAAGTGGATTTCTTCTAGGTCTTAAAGTTATTGTTTAATTATATTAAGGAAGTTATCTACGTTAAGCTTCTTTATTACGTATCTTTTGCTATTTAGTTGCGCCTTAATGTCCAGATCTAGTTGTATCTAAATAGGGATATGGTCTAAGATAAGTGCCCATTCTTCTTTAGGGGAGCACCTTTTAAGTCTCTAGTATAGGTTTTCGTCCATAATTATAAGGTTAATTATACTTTTGGCAGTACCCCATTACCATATAATTACACCTAGGGGGGTAGCTAGCTTAAGGCCCCCGTTATCCATAGCTCTTAATAGGCACTCTACCTGTTAATTGGCAGCAATATAGATGCCCCCCCACCGTAGGTGGTGGAGGTTTATATCTCCTAGTAGGATAGACTCCGCGTGTTTAGTTTCTAGCAAGCTTATTACAGATATAATGTTCTCTATCTATACTACCCCTTCAACCCTAGGGTTATAGATATTAATAATTTATACTAGTCCCCTATATGTCTAGATGGTTATAACTATAATATCTAGGTTAACTGCCTGCTATAACCATAAGGCAAGGCTGATATTTTTGCTAATTATAAAGTATACGCATATGGCTGCTTTTGGTTCATACAGAAGCTAGAATCCTTAGGGGCAGTATATCAATTGTATATAGGTATTATAATACGGCTCTTATATAGCAAGAATATAGTATTTCTCTAGGTCTAGACTATCTAGTAGGGGCCTTACTAGACGGTGGTTTATATTGCCGCAGTTGTACTATATAATGGTTAAGTGGCGGACCCCTAGTGGGGGTCCTTCGCCTTTTCTTTACTCCTCGCTTCTTCCATTTCTACTTTCTTTAAAATGTTTAGAACTTCTATTTCCTATATTTACTCCCTAGCCACTACTTATTTTATATAGAGCTTTCTATTTCTGTATCTTGTATTCCTACTAGCCTTTCTAAATCTGAGTCTGTTATTGCCTCCGGTTCTTCCCCTATTCTTACTAGTTAGCTATATGCCCCTTATAAGCCAGCTGCGTATGTTATATTTGCCGCGTTAAATCTAATTCTTAATTGTCCCGGCTTTAAACTTGCTATAGCCGTCTATAGGGGTCTTCCTACTAGGCGTCCTCTCCCTTATGTCCTATATGTCCCTTATGTCCCTATTCGGTCTAGTGATGTCGCGCGGCGTTGCTTTTGGCCTGTTAAGGCTTAGGATAGCTGGCTTAGCCCCCTAGTATTAAAGGTAGGAAACGCTAGAAAGACACCTACGTCCCCCTAGCTTATTACCTATTATTTCCATTTGTATAACCTAGCGTGCGGTTATTCCTGTAGCTATTAAGCCCTTTCCTTCCGTCTCCTGTATTTAATGCAGTCTTCTCTCTCCCACGCCTTATATGTGCTTCGGTGACAGTTCGCGCATTTTATTTGGTCTTAATTTGTATATTATCTTATATTATAGGGGCCTGCACAGTAGCCGTAGCACACCTATGCTGCATATGTGGATTGGGTATGTCCCTATTATGCGCAGCAATAACATCGTTCTAGGCGTAGTCTGTGGTTATAGAGCCTTGTGTTATATATAAGGCCATTTATAATTATTCCTTTTTAGATAAGGAGTTTTTGCATTCCTAGTATATGTACGCTGATAATAAGGGAGCCATGCGTTTGTTTATTATTTCCCTAGCGAGTCTCTAGCGCCCCTTATATCCTCTTATTATTCTTATTATATGCTTAGTTTGTATTTTTCTGTTAAAGCTATTAGATTTGGGTAATTATAAGTCCTAGCATAAGGCGTTCCGTTTGTTTTACTATCTCCTATATAGTTGCTATATTGTCCGCCTAGCGTCCCCTTTCTACCCTAAGGCTTATAGGAACCAACAGGACTTTAACTAGGTAATCTTTACAAAGCACTTTTATACTAATACGCTCTCCTAGCCTGTCCCCTGCCCTTACGGCCCGTTCCTTTGCCTATTGGTCCTTTAGGGTAACTCTAATATCTCCACTTCTAAGGTGTTAGACTGCGACGGCGTTGTGGACCTTCTTACAAATCTCTATAAGAACTTCTATTTCTAATTATCCCCTAAGTTCCTCTACCTTTTCTATATTTAGTCGTATTGTGATTATATACCCAGTTATTGTCTTTAGGGGGGTAGGTTCCCTATACTATAGAAGCGCAGCTACGGCGGCCCAGGTACGGTTCGCCTGTAGGGGGGGGTTTTATTTATCTTCGATTTTATTTAGCCGTTAGAGGATTTAATTAAGGGTTTACTAAAGGGGCGCCTAAGGTTCGCTAGACTGGAGCCATTCTGCTAGCTGTATTAGTTTATAATAGCTAATAGATGCTCCCCTATAGTTCTGGATACTAGACGCGTCTAATAGGCTTTATATTTTATTAGATGCCTTTTTAATTAGGGTATTTTTGCTTTCTGGTGTAGTATTCACCCATCCTTGTTATTATTGTAGGGGGCTATTGTTGGGTATAGGTCTGGCGGTCGCGCGCAACTGCGTACCACCGTCGTTCCACCTGTGCCTCCCCTGTAATGCATGTATCTCAGGGGATTATCAGGGTGTTTTTTAGGGTTCTTTTGGTTGGTTTGGTCTTTTTGGGCCAGGTGTAGCAAGAGCTCCAAAAGTCCCGTGCCTATATTAACTAACTAGCCACTTCGCGATATATTATATAGGGTAGATCTTTATTTTAGCTAGTAGGTTCAACTTATATATAATTAATAAAATTCTTTACTTAACTTTAAAAGGTCCTAGTCTAACATAGTCCAACTTCTTACTTAGTTATCAACTCTTAAAATTTTTGTATAGTAGCCACACTTTATCTCCCTCCTTAAGATTTAGTCCCTTAGATCTCTTAGCGTTATAGTACCTTTTTATCCTTTATTGTACTAGCCTGGCTGTTTCCGTAAGGTCTATATAAAGATTTATTAACGTCTCTATTCTTTATTTAGCTGTGCTACTCGTCTTCTTTACTTAACGTAGTAATAATGATGTTCTTAGTTTATACCCGTAGTTTGCCTTAAATGGTAATGTCCCCATTCCTTCTTATGGTGTTATATTGTATGCAAACTGTGTAACTGGTAATAACGATACCTAATTATTCTATGCGTAATTAATATAATGTCTTAAATACTGTTCTAGTGTCTACTTTAGTCTTTCCGTTTGTCTATCCGTCTGCGGATAATACGCTGTAGAGGTTGCTACGCGAACCCTTTATTCTGCTAGAAATACCTCCTAAAATGCTGCTATAAATCTTAGATCTCTGTCTGATATAATTTTATCTAGTGCTCCGTGTCTTGTAAACACTTCCTTTATATAGATTCTAGTGATGTCTTCTACTAATATTTCTTTAGTGCATACTATAAAGTATCCCCACTTTGTTAGCTTGTCCACTATTACTAAAATCACGTTATAATCTTGTCCTGTAATAGGATCTCTTAACTTTAGTAACTTAATAATAAAGTCCTATAATATAACCTCCTATGGTCTTCCTAGTACTTTAACAGGTTGTAGCCCTCTATACAGCTTATGCCTCGTTGGTTTGTTTCTTTAGCAATTTAGATATTCCTTTATAACTTATCTTACTAGTCCCCAGATTCCTTAAATAATATACTCCTTTTAAAGTCTTAACACTAATCCTATAGCTCCGTTGTGTCCTTGTGTTATTCCCTTATAGAACTCCTTAATAAATTCTTCTGCAATAGACCTAGGCATATACATTGCTTTTTTATTTTTATATTGCTCTAAGTCTAGATCCTCTGCCTATATTTCTTAGATCTTCTATGTCTAATTACTCTATAGTAATTTATAGATCTGACTTTCCTTAGTTGCTATAATTTTTGGGTAATTATACCTAATTAATCCGTCTTAATCTTTTCACAATAAAGCTCCTAATAGCTTTTTATTATTTTATAGTTCAGCCTTTCTACTTAGAGTGTCTGCTTGTATATTATCTATACCCTTAGTATGCTAAATCTTAAAATAGTATTCTATAAGCATTTCCGCCTATCTAACCTGTCTTTGGTTGAGTTCCTTTGTTATTAGGAATCCTATAAGGTTCTTATAGTCTATTCTAACTATAAATGGTTTTTCTATGCCTTATAAGAATGCTCTTTATTCCTTAAGTGCTATAACTATACCTAACAACTCCTTGTTATAGATGTCGTAGTTTAACTCTAGTGGTATTATTTTCCAACTATAGTATGCTACTGGATGCCATACGTCCTGGTGCTTCTATAGTAAGCATACTCCTAGTGCAAAGTCTAATATGTCTATCTCAATAACCGTTTCTAACTTTGGTTAATAGATCTTAAGGACTGGCTTTTAAGTAAACAACTCTTTAAGTTCCTAGAACAGCTTCTTCTACTTACTACCCTAAACCTACAGTTCCTCCTTCTTTGTTAGCCTTATAAACGGCCTAATGCTTTTTAACCATTATGCTATAAACCTCCTATAGTAGTTACAAAACCCTAGAAACGACCTTAACTGCGTAATATTCTCTAGTTCTTGCCAACTTACTATAGCTTCGACTTTCTTTAGGTCTATGCTGATTTTCCCTAGTTTAATAATAAATCCTATAAAATTGGTTTTCCTTGTAAAGAACTCGCATTTCTTAATTGCTACTGGCATCTATTCTTCCTATAGTCTCTTTAAGACCCATTTAACGTGTTCTCCATATTCTTCCTCACTTATTAAGTAGATGATAATATCGTTAAGGTATACCATAATAAACTTATCTAGGTGTTCTTCTAACACACTATTAATTTACTTCTAGAACGTTGCTAGTGCGTTTATAAGCCCAAATTGTATAACTAATGGTTTATATAGTCCTTCCTTTAACCTAAAGGCTGCCTTTTATTTGTCGCCTTCCTTGATCCTAATCTAATAGTACGCCTATCTTAGATCTATCTTTGTAAAGATTTTTACGTTGCCTATTCTGTCTTGGATTTTACTAATTAAGGGTAAAGGATACCTATCCTTCATAGTAATGCTATTTAACTGTCTATAGTCTATACACATCCTAAGTTTTCCGTTTTTCTTTAGGATAAACAGTACTGGATATTCTGCTAATAACTATAACGGTCTAATATATCCCTTACGTAAGTTCTCCTGGATAAACTCCTTAAGTGCCACTAACTTAGTTTTAGTAAGCTTATAGATTAGAAAGAACTTTAGACTTATTCCCTCTTCTAGTTCTATCTTATAGTCTTATACTGCATATTTTAACAGCTTTTTACTTTCTAGTGACCATAACTTTTTACCATACTTATAGTATCTCTTTGGTACATAACTTAAGCCTCGCTTAGTCTCTTTATATATCGCTCCGACTTAGTACTATACCAACTTGGTTTGCTATCGCACTTTGCGCTATTAAGTATCCCTAATATTAACCTAACCTATAACCCAATTAATCTTTGGATTGTACTCCTGTAACTAAGGCATTTCTAGTATCGCCTTGTCCTGTCCCAACGGTAGGATATTAAAAGACATTTTCACTGGTCTCCCTTTAATAGTTAACTAAATAGGTCCTATTTTAAGATTAATAACGCCTTCTCTATAGGCTATCTAATCTCCTAAAATTGTTATAAGTGGATATAGGTGTTTCTTCTATCTATATAGTAACCCCATCCTTTCTACTGCCTTTAGTAATACGTGGTTCCTGGTTACTCTACTATCTACTAATACTTTAAACTGCTGATCTTGCCATTTAACTTATAAATTTAGGTGTTGTTCTTAAATTCCTTTAAGGGTCTAAGGCTCTAACACTAGTTCCCTTTGGTTTTATACGCCTCCCCTTTTCCTAACTGTTGGCTGCTAGATTCTATTTATACTTAGTCTAACTTAGGCTAATACTTAATTTGTTTCTTTTCCTCTATATGCTATAGATAAGTATTCTCTAGGCACTTTTACCACTATTATCTATCTAGGTATTCTTCTGTAAGGAATCTTCCTAGTTAAAGTGTTAAGTCCCCTTAACCTTATACTTCTACTAGGTGCTATCTATGCATATACTTAGTATTCCTAAACCGCCTTTTCTTAGGTGCCCAATATATCCTTATTAAGTACTTCCGGTTCTTATCTTTTGGTGCTCTATATATGTTACACGTATTATCCACATAAGCTATCTATAATAGTGTGTAATACGCTAGGTGACTTAGGTTAACTTTTAGTTCGTCTTTATCCTTAAGTTTAAACCTATACTTAGTCGACCTAACCACTGGTATCTCTGTTATGGGTACTAAGATTTGTTATTTACTTCTCTAGTCCCTAAATCCCTCTTCTAGGTTCCTTAACGTTATAATTAATGCCCCTTTAATATAACTTATACATTTCTCTGTAATAGGTTAGTCTTAAACAACTTTTTTATTTAGCTATATATAAAAGTCTTCCCATTTATTATTATGTCATTGCCTATACCACTTTCCATACAACTGGTTTAGTGTGTATGGTCTATCTATTAGAAAGTACCTTATTATCACTATATCGTAACATCCTTTAGTATATCTTTCTTTAAACCTAGTTGGGATATTTAAATCCTTTTCTTGTTCCAGTTTGTCTAACCATTTTACCCTAGGTGTCCCTGCACTTAGCCTATTAATAACTCTTTATACGGGTGCTTTGTCCCTTATATAACCTGGCATAGCTAACCTCTTGTCTAGCTTTTGCTCTTACTATACAATAATTCTTATCTTAAACTTATCTATAGTTTCTTATTTTCTGCGTCTTGCAGCTAGATCTTTGTAATTATCTTACTTTTTAATCCTAGTATTAACTGTTTAATCTTTAGGCTGAACACTGCGTTTACCTAGAATTGCTAACGTTCTTCTTTATTCCCTAAACTTATAGTTCTTAAACTTGCATCCTATACTTATTCGTTTGTCTATAAACTAAGTTACTACTCTTTCCCATCGGTTTTCGTCCGTTGTGGGTCCTTAGGTGTGTCTTATCTTATCTTAAGAATCTTAAGCTTCTTGCATCTCTTCTTAAGAATCTTAAGCCTGTGGCCTTCTACCTTTATTAAGTAATAAGCTAGCACTAGCAGTTATCTACTTGCTTAGTTTCTTCTAAACATTACTCCTATTATCTTGTAAAGCGATAGAAATTGTATCTAATAGTGTTATAGCATCTATTACTAAACCTTATTCTGTAATGGTCTTAGTTTCTGCTTCTATTTCGACTTTTTTAAGGTCTATATGCTCCTAGTAAGCTGCCTTTATTGCCTTATTGTTGGTAAATGCTTTGTCTATATTAAACTTATTGTCTTTAATGTCCAATCTATAAGCTAGTTCGTTAGTTCCTCTAAACTTAGATAACACTAGCTCCTATAGCTAATAGCTTACGCCGTACTTGGCGTCCTTATAAATTTAGTATACATTATTATAATAAAATGTAAAACTTTTAATTAAACACTCTTTTATTTCTTATAGTGCACTATCGTCCCTCTATACGTACGTGCCGTCTGCTGGCCTGGTTCCCTTTACTATATAATTACTCTAACCACCTCTATAGTCTCTGGCAAAATAACCTTATTTTCCGCAATTTATATAAGCCCTATCTTTAAACCATTTTTCTTATTATAGAGTCCGCCTAAACGTCTTCTGCTGCTAAGATCCCTAGTTTAGCCTCTACTCCTAGGTCCTCTAATTACTAGATCCTTAACCTCTAGGTTTCTATAGTTTCTTTTCCTACCTTTAGGTTTCCTTGGTACCACTTAGGTCTATTAGCTCTACGCTATTCCATAGTTTTTAACTCTATATCTATTATTGCGTACTCTGCGCCCTATATAACTATAGAACTCTATCTTGCCCTTTCCTAGCTTGTTCCCTTTAATAGATCCTATTATTAATCTTTATTAACTGGTCTATTAACTCTCTTAGAGTATCCGCATCTTCCATTAGGATAATTATATCTTAGACTTTAGCCTTAAGTCCTTACTTATACTATGCTATAAGCGCCCTATTATTCCACTTAACCTATATAGCTAGTATTTAAAACTGCGTTGTATACTTAATAGCTAAAGTGCGTTATACTAAGTTCTGAAGTTTCCGTTCCGCTGTTGTAGTTGCTTTAGGGTCTCTAAATATTTGTATTAACCGTTCTACGAATCCGTTCCAACTTGTAAACACATACCGTACGTCCGGGTTAGTAGTCGTTATACCATTTGCTTATATCTCTATAAGGTAAGGCTTAAACCACTCTAGAGCTCTTTCTATTAAGAATAGTCCTGCGTACGCTACCTGGTCTATAGGTATTGCTAACTTCGCTCCTTCCTGTATAACCTTAAAATGCATCTACGTAAGAAACCCTTTAAGCTTTAACTTCTCTCCTAAGAACTGTTTAATTAAAGGTAACTTAACCTTTACTACTCTAATTCTATTAATGCGTTCTTTAAGTAGCCTGCTATTATTCTGTAAGCGATTAACCATTTCCTATAACTAACCTCGCGTAACTACTTGAGAATCCGTATCTGCTATACTAGTGTCTCTTAACCCTAAGGTCATGGCTGCCGTCGACGTTGTTATAACTAGTGCTTTGGGTGGCATGTTATTCGATCTTGTTTAATACCGTAACCTTAATAGTAAATGTGTAATGGAACCTTATAGTAAGAACTATGGTGGGTCCTATTATTAGGCTGGGTATATAGGTAAGAACAAATCAATAACATAATAATAACTAGTGGAGTGGTTGCCCAACAGATTAACTCTAATTATATTCTAAGATTTACTACAAAGAGAGAACTATCTGGGTAGGGACTATAGTCCTTTAAATACACAACTATACGCCTAAGAAATCCCTTTAATCTGTTAATCTGTTTATAGATCCCACATTCCCCTAATCCTATAGATTACAGATTAACTACGTGACCTCGGTTACCATTCCTCGTCATATGGTTCCACCGGCTCTATTCTGGACCGTGCCTGTATTAACTAACTAGCTTCCTCCGACTCTTCTCCAAGTAGTCGTAACATCGTACTTAAGCTGTCCGTAACAGTAAAGGGTCTTATCCTTCTTAGGTATAAATATAATTAGTACCCCTACCTAGCTTATAGAAGGCCAAATCTATTCTCTCTAAAGATTGTCCACTATATACTAACGCAATACTGCTAGCTTGTTTTCTAATAGGTTATATAGTGGTCTAAAAGGAGGTTCCTTATCTCCTATGTCTATTTTATGCTCTACTAATATAGGGTTAGGCAAGGTATGCGCAGCTTCCTTATTAGCAATATTCTTTAGGTCTATATATTCCTGTGGAATCTCTAGTTCCTTGACTGCGCATAGCCGGACATCTAAAAATAAATACTCTGCGTCCCTACTCTTAGGGTTAAGAGTAGCATATATGGTATATGCCCACCCTTCTTCTTGCACATAGCTTAAGAAAGTCTCTTAATCTTTAACTATAATGCACGGTTGAGACTTCCAGTGTTGATATAAGGCGGAAGGTCAATCAATGTCTGGATTGACTTGGCGAAGCCATGGGTATCCTAAAACAAGGTTGTACCCCTTAATTTCTGCGGCGCAGAAGCGCATCTCCTGTGTGTCCATAAACTCTTGACGGTGCCACACAGGAAGGTAGAAGCAATTAGTGTCTGATTATACTTGTTAGAGTAACGTTTTAGGTCCAGCTGAAACTTGGTTTTGCATTAACGGATAAAACGATTGCAGTTCCGGAGACTATCACTATTATACTTATTAGGTTCCTTTGTGCGGAATTTAGGTTTTTCTGATGTTATAGCGTAGTGTGGCGTTACCCCTTTGAGTCCGCTTTGTGTCTGGGGTGTCTATGCTTCTCCTAATTGTCCTTGGTAGTCTTGATGTGCTTGTCTTAATTGTATCTCCAACTCCTTTGTCTTTTATAGGGTCTTGCGTAGCAACCGCTCCGATGACTCCCTAGCGGTGATTGTTCCTAAGGGTCTTAGAAGGTTAGACGGACTAGCCGTGGCTTCCCGGTCTACTCCTTTGTAAGTAGAGGGGATGCGCTCCTCTGGGGAGACTCTGTCAGCCTCTTGTGGTAAGGGCGTTGTTTTGGGGGGTAAGGAGGTATGGCCTGTTATTGTTAATTAATAGCCGTACGTTCCTTCCGTAAAGGATTGTAAGTGATTAAAATTGTAAGAGGCCAGTTTAACTGGAACGTATAATTATCTAATTAACAGCGTAGAATAAGAGTCTTAGGTAAGTAGAAGGTAAGTTAAAGGTAGAACGAGCTTTACGTATTAAAGGACAAATGCTTTCTAAACTCTTCTATTTAAAGACTAATCACTGGTTCTTCTCCAGAGGAGAACCAGCTCCCTATATGATCCTTCTGAGACACTAGTAAAACCCTTTACCCCTTGTCTGTCTGACCATGTCTCCTCTGGGACATTAGTGGGACATTAGTGAAACCTTCATCTGTCTTATCTGATATGTACCTTTTAGGAGCGCCCGTTACATCCGGTATACTTCCCGCCCTATTATATAAGAGATTCTTTGGCAACATTGCCATAATATAAGTAAACTCTCCTCTCCGTATGATATACCTATATAACTAACTACTCTTAGGATAAGCAGGAAAGGGTGGAAGCTTTACTAGTAATTAATATGGAGGCTTAGATAGGGGGTATATTAGAGAAGCAGGTTCGGATAGGGAGGCCCTTATATATAAATGCAATTCTAATTTAGAGCCGTGGGTCTCTAAATACAATTATAAGTAACCTATATTACTCGTACGAGGCAGAGAGCTAATTAATACTAGCCTTGCGAGGCTTGTACGGCGACTCTACATCGTCTAGTGGGCCCTCGCCCCTTTACTAAATGTCGGAGTCTCCTAGGGTTCTGTAGTGGGTGCTATGGAAATTGCAAGTGGCGGGATCATAGGGCTCGATGTTCGTCGTACAATATAAATTCTTAGCCTATAGTGGCGGCAGCAAGAGCACTGGAGGGTAAGGATCGGATTGTGGAACTGGAGGATAATAAGGAGTAGATAAAAGTTACTAAATTTAAACTGCTGGGTCTCCTCTCTTTTTTCCTATTTTTATTTTATTTTATTTTATTTTATATAAAGAGAAGTATAAATAAAAAAGGTAGAAAGGAGATATCTAATTAGTAGGAAAGCTAGAGCTTCGTGCAGAGCTTTATACGGAGCCTCCGCAGAGCTTTACGCAGAGCCTCCATACGCAGAGCTTTGTGCGGAGCCTCCGCAGAGCTTCGTGCGGAGCTTCGTATGGAGCTTTTGCTAAGCTTTAGTAGAGCTCTATGCGGGTAAGCCTTATTCCGCGGAGCTCTTATAAGCTTTATATCTATATAATATTACTTATCCTTAGGATATTTAGATAAAAGTGGTACCATTTTAAAGCGCTTTATAAGCTCTATAAATCTATACTAATAAAAAAAATATTTATTTAATATTGGGGGGTGCATTGCAAGTGTAAGTATATTAGGGGTTTTTGCCAAGACTATCAGCTGATAGGTCTATTATCCGAGAGGCCTATCCGGCCTATCCTCCGCAGGTCTGACGTCGCCGAGCTCAAGTGACTGCAGGACTACCCCCACCAACAACTTCAACCTAACGTGTAGATCAATGCAATTACTGCTCAGGCCGGAAGACGGAAATAGGGCTCCGTGACCTTCAAATCTCAGAACATACTACAGTAGCCATTCTACACCCAATACCCAAGATATCGACAGTGATGACTTGTGTTTTTTATATTCGCTATCTCAAAACATTTATATTTCTTGCACAAATAATAAACCCAAAGAACCTCGGTCTCCACCCCCACCTAACTAGGCTGTACGTGACGGCTAGGGTCTTAATGAGCTCGAGGTTGAGGCGAAACCAGTAGCAGCCAAGCCGGTATTCCAGGTAGACATCCCGAGTTTTGACTACACTTTTACCAGATTGGGATCTATCACGACTTCCTTAAGGTCTCGATTTGGGTTTTCAATACTGCTTACAGTTAACAGTATTACCACAGCGGGTCTCACTATTAAGGACAAGTATATTACTAACGGGCTGAAAATGTTGCTGACATTCTCCATTACATCTATATTGACGTGCCTCAGTCATTACCTGCACATATGCTAGTAACCAAGCTGGAGCTAAACACCCAAGCATCAGCTTATTTTACAAATATCACAATTCTATCCCACTACTTCCAAGCCCTTCACGGCTCCTGTGCACTCCGGCACTCCACCTTCCCGCAAAAGGCATCAAAAAACATCACTACACAGCCACCTCAACCCCCTCACCTCTCCGATAACCCCCCTCCTCATCATTCCAAAAACAGACCCCATCTCCGGCCCCTCAGCCATCGGGCGAGCTCACGCGCCGCCAAGCTTACGCGTTCAGCACCCGCATCTGACGCTCGCTTAGCCGATCACCAGGCGAAGCTCACGACTGTCTTTCGCAACATTACGCACACACACACGCGCGCACGCCGGTCCGCCGCAGGCTGAGATGAGCCTCGAACAAGCTCCGCCCAGCATCGCTGCACCGCTACTCGATTGGTGGTGTAGGTAGACTACCCGCCATCCTGCCCGGTTACTCTACCGCACTCAGTCACCGCAACTATCACTTCCCTAGACCGAGTAGCAAAAAGTCAAGGTTCTAGGATTTCGGTCTCTATAGCGAACTAACCCCTCTGATATTCGACTTCTATGTGCATCTAGCGTGGCATGATATGATGATATGATACAGCTCCAGCTTGCGCAAGCCCTGTCATCGCCTCAAAAAAGCCCTCAATCATATCTTGACAAGAAAGATGAATGAAATTTTTTTCCTCCCCGCAAATCGTGCAGTGCCAGTGCAACGAAGAGCAGCGCAACTAATCCCGCCCTCCGCTGTCATGCCTACCAAAAAGGCAGCGCTCTCAAAAATATGTCGAATGAACCCGCTAGCCTCCCCACAAAAACAAGGAAAAACGCCAGTATATGCACCGTAGATATGCGAAGCCCAGTTCAGATCCTAAAGTGTACAAAAATCACGCAACCCTGCCCCTCCTTCCCCCTTCCCCATCTCTCTATAACGCAAACAACAGCCCCGCGCCCGCCGCCACCGCGGCGCCCGCCCACGGCGCCTGCGTCTTAATCGCAGCCGCCGCCCCCGTTTGTGTAGCGATCGCGGCGCCGGTCCCCGTGAGGTTGGGCTGGCCGCCGTTGCGGGCGCCGCCGGTGCCGACGGCGAGGGAGCTGACGGCGTTGGCGACGCCCGTGGCGTCCGGCACGCCCGAGGTGCCGCTCTGGATCCCCATGACGTTGGACTTGGTTGCGTTGAAGTTGGTCTGCGCGAGCGAGATCTCGTTGTTCGACAGGTCGTAGACGACGTAGGCGGAGCGCAGGAAGGTGTCGCCGAGCACGCAGGTCGATTGACCGGCGGGGCCGATGCCTGTTGGATGTTAGGGGTTTGTTTGGGTGTTGGGGGGTTTGGGAAGTGGGGTTTGGAGGGGGCCCGCTTACCGAGAATGCAGACGGGCTGGCCGCGCTGGTAGCCGGCTACGATGACTAGTTCGTTCATGGGCACTGAGATGGTGGGGGAGCTGAATGTGAAGTCAAGCGTCGTGGCGTCGTTGGCGAGGCTGCAGTCGACGAAGGCAGCGCCTTGCGAGGAGTCGTACTGGGCATTAAATTGGGTGTAGAGGGATGTGACTAGGTCATCGGGGAGATACATGAGACTGCTGCCAGAATCGAGGAGAACGGGTACGGTCTCATTATCGAAGAGCGAGCCAGCCTTGCCGTTCACGCCCATGCCGGTGAGAGCGATGATAAACTCAGCGAAGACACCCTGTTCCGCGATGACGGGGAGAGTCTGCAGGCTTCCAGTGTACTTTTCGGTATCCACACCACCGAAGAGGATTGATCCGGTGCTGGCTTCAAGATCGTTCAACCACAAACTGTATGCGTTTGAGTTGATGATCTTATTGTCGGCGAGAAGCTGTGGAAGGTTGGGGTACGCTTGGCCACCGGCGCGGTTGACTTGGACCTCATTAACGGTGTATCCGATACCCAAGATGCCTTCTGGGGAGGTTGACGTGTAACCAATTCCGAATTGCATGCCCTTTAGGTTCTGCCCTCCGAAGCTGAGTGTATCCTTCACATAATCACCAGAGGCTCCAGATCCATCGACATACGAAATATTGAAGTCAGAATTCACATAGTTGTAGGTTGTCGAGGAGTTCGCGTCGTATGTGCCTGAATCAGCGCATTGGTTTCCTTGCTCCTGGCAGAGGTCTGATGATTTGGCGTTTGCCCACAAGTCACTGCTTCCAGTGTCAATGTGCAGACGGAGTTTCTGAGCTGGTGTTCCCAGACTGGCATTGGCGAAATAGAGGGTTTCGAGGTTATCTAACGTCTCCAGAACAGTTCCGGCTCTACGTCGTAACCTGTCTCGTGCGACCGGGTTCTCCACATGTCTTCGCTGGATGTCTAGACCGATGACTGCTGGAGCGGCCTTGAAAAGTGTTAGCAAGAGCAGCTAGAGGAAAAACAATGTGATGCAGGTTTTGGGAATTTAGGCGCGAAACTAAAGATTATGGCGATTTCAAAGATGGCCGCCAAATTCGATGTTGTAAAGAAACTCGCGAAAAAAAGCTTAAACTTGAAAGTGTCGCTCGACCCACAGCTGTGGACATGACAAGGGTATCCAGGAATACTCACATCTCTCTGAACCAGATTTATTGCTTCAGTGACAGATAGTAAACCTGTCACTAGAGTAACTGTCAAGTACTTCATTGCAGATATAGCGTCGCGTTGTGTAATAGGAATGGGCTGGAGTTGAATATAGGCAAGGGAAATTGAGGGTGTAGGTGTTCCTGGTGGTGATTATGACCCTGCGCAGGGGAACGAGTGATGGATGGACCCTGGATTATCGATGTAATGTCGAATATGTTAAAGTACTAGATAACTGGATCTTAAAAATGAAATTCGGTGGGTGGGAAGTGCAACAGGTAAATACAAGGAAACAGAGTGAAGGCAAAAGAGAGTGCTATATAAAAGGGAACGTGCTGGTGGCGAGCCGGCGATGACGCGGCAGACTTTTTGGATGGCCAGCGGTAATGGGGGGAGTAATGAAGTCAGAGGGAGAGTTTAAAACCCTAACGGGGGACGCGACAAGGGGCGGAGTGCGTTGTGTTAGGCAGTCAGCACGCCCCAAATAGGGAAGCTGAAAAAAGAGTGGCGGTGCCTGGCGACTACTGAAATGACGGCGGTGCTTCGGGGTAAGCATTATGGTGGTAAGCGATTACCGAAGCCCTACGCTTAAACAAGCTGGTCGTCGCGAAATCTAGCCGCGATTTGGAAGCACTAACATTATCAAGCAGCAAGGAAAAACCAAGGAACAGCTTTGACTAGTGTGGAAATCATGTGTGACTACGTCTCAATACGCTATGGTTGTGGCAACTGCATCCCCATTGTTCCGAAGTATGCTATTTACAGGTCGGCAAACCCCTGGCTGAAGCAAACCCTTCCCCCGCTTGTGCTACAGCCTTCGGTTCCCCCCCATGTGCGCGCGCAATATACACAGCAATTTCGCTTCATACGCACTAGAGAATTTCAAGTTTAACTCTTATAATTAAGCTTAAAAATTAAAGGCTTCGCCTTTCTTGCGGGTGCACAGCTCTTTCAGCAAGCGCACAGTATCTACGATAGATGGTGCGCTTGACTAGTGATTACCGAAATTGCTGTGTGTTGCGCGCGCACTTGGGGGGGGGAAACCGAAGCTCGTACAGGCTGTAGGCCATTGCAGCCAGCAGCTATTTGGTGTGTCGAAACAGTCTGGGCGGCGAGTGAAACACGGCTCTGACGCTTTGGCACTCAGGAACGGAACATTGCTGAGCAAGGGCTTGTAGTGGCTTTTCTCAAACGTGATGTTGAATAAACTTTCTTTGGGCCGACAAGAAAGAGCGGTCAAATTGTAATATGGCTATCATGAAAGGATACAAAGAAATGTTACCCCTTGAAGCAAAAGTTTCGGATCGTCTAGATTTTTCACGTGATTATTTGGCACGCGATCTCATGAAACCGCGCCATGCCTTGTTCGGCCTACGCGATCTGGAAACGAAATGGCGTAAAGTGGTTTGGCCCTCATCGCGTCTCGACTTCAAGCTACGTCGACAAACACCATGGCCCAGGCCGAGTCCTCTAAAACAGCTGCCCGCAATGGCATCAAAGCCAATCCCAATGCCGTGGGGGGTGCCAATTACGAATTACCATGGTATTATGAACTTCTCAACCAAAACTTCACCTTTATTGACAAGAATGACAGGGTGGAGAAGTATCGTCCCGTCTTCCTCGACGATATCGTGGGCAACACAGAGACAATTGAGCGTCTGAAGATCATAGCAAAAGATGGAAATATGCCCCATGTCATTATATCAGGCATGCCTGGTATTGGAAAAACCACCTCCATCCTCTGTCTCGCCCGGCAGCTGCTCGGCGACGCCTACAAAGAAGCCGTGCTAGAACTCAACGCAAGTGATGAGCGTGGTATTGATGTTGTCCGCAACCGCATAAAGGGCTTCGCGCAGAAAAAGGTCACACTACCCCAAGGCAGGCAGAAAATCGTCATCCTAGATGAAGCAGACAGGTCCGTAGCTTCCCCGCATGCTGCCATGATTGTCCGACTGCCCATCCTGCGCACGAATGAGACTGATAATCGGTAATATAGCATGACCTCTGGCGCCCAGCAAGCTCTCCGCCGCACAATGGAAATCTACTCCTCAACAACTCGCTTCGCCTTCGCCTGCAATCAATCCAACAAAATTATCGAGCCCCTCCAATCTCGCTGTGCTATCCTTCGCTACGCCCGCCTCACTGATGGTCAGATTGTCAAGCGCCTCCAACAAATATGCGAGGCCGAGAAGGTCGAATTCTCCGAAGACGGCATCGCGGCGCTGGTGTTCTCCGCCGAAGGTGACATGAGACAAGCCATCAACAACCTGCAGAGCACACACGCGGGATTCGGGTTCGTGAACGGGGATAACGTGTTCAAGGTGGTGGACAGCCCGCACCCGATTAAAGTGCAGGCGATGATCAAGGCGTGCCATGAGTGCCGGGTAGATGATGCATTTCTGACACTGAAAGAGCTCTGGTAATCCTTCCAGCTTTCCCCTCTTCCATTCCATCTATTCTGACAATACGACTAGGGACCTCGGATATTCTTGCCATGACATCATTAGCACCATGTTCAAAGTTACAAAGACAATTCCTACGCTCTCCGAGCACGCAAAGCTTGAGTTCATTAAGGTAAATATCCGCTTTATCCATAACCTCCTTGGACAGTAGCAAGGCACCCTCGCTCTTTTATACGCTTCCCCCTATCCCATGCCTCTTCCATTCCATCTACTGACGTTTTAACTTTCCCTCTAGGAAATCGGCTTCACGCACATGCGCATTCTCGAGGGCGTGCAAACCCTCCTCCAGCTCTCCGGCTGCGTCGCCCGCCTCTGCAAAATAAACATGAAACCACAACTCTTTGTCGTGCCGCCACGATGACCTGTTTCTTACCATTTTAAAGTCTAGTGTCAAAGTTAAGTGCTCGGTAAGAGAAAGGGATTTTCGGGGATAGTATGGCTTTGTGGTCAGCGCGGCGTTTGGGCGTGGTGTGCGTGGGATTCGCGCATGATGAGTGTTAATTGGAGTTTTGGAACAAGAGAAAGTATGGATGATTATATGCATGCTGAGGGGTTGGGAAGGGCTTCAGGTGTAGCATCAGCATTTAGACATACTTTTGTGCAGTAGCATTCACGACACCAAAAAAAAAAAATGTATTGCGATAATGCAAAAATCCAAACCTGAGAGTAGACCTCCCAAACGCAATATGTTAAATGGCCACCCGGCTTACTTCAGGGCGTTAGTTTAAGTTCAAAGGGTAATGTCCTAAAGCACTAACGCACCTCAGCAGCACTGTAGCAACGAAGCTTATCCCAATTCTATTCAGTCCTCGTCTCATTCATAAACCCGCCAAAAAAATGCTACTATACAAAGCCAGCCCTCGCCCATCCATCTGCCTAGCTCCATCAGATTCCTAATATATGTGTTTGCTTTACAGCCACCGCCCCGTCCACCCTAAAAAAATAATTACTATTTCAAAAATGGCTCAGACTCATCCGCCTAAGTATACAGAGAATAAAAGACGCCCTGAACACCGGAGCTTGGATGCAAGATTTACCTCTCACCTTTTTTTTCCTCCCGAGTTTGAGTGGGGAGAGGGGGTAGGGCTACTATATCAGGCCCATGAGGCCGTTGGCGGCGTAGGCCATGGGCTTGACGGGCGGGTGCGGCACGGCTTCGAACTGGGTGTAGGCGAGTTTGTACTCGGAGCCGATGTTGATGAAGGCGCCTTTGTTACCAGTGCTGTCGCAATAGTGGGGGGCAGAGAAGACTGGGTGAGAGAGAGAGAGAGCAAAGTCAGCAAAAAGCAAGAGATTTTTGAAGCTAGACACTGCTCCGGTCATGGCGGTTTTTGGGGGTTTTTTTATTCAGGGGTGGGGAGGGGGTTGGGGAATGGATTGAAACTCACCAGTGATGCATCGCCCGTCATGCTCGACCTCGTACCCATCCATCCGCACCTCGTGGCTGCGGATGATCGCCTCCAGCCCGTTGCTCTCGCAGAATTGCTTCGTGACGTCAGGCCCGAACTGCATGCCGACGCCGCGTTTGCTGGGGCCGCGGCCAGGGGTCGGCTGTGGGTCCGTCCACAGCATTTCCATCATGAGGCCGCTCTGGCCTGGCTGGCGCTGCTTGTGGCGGTCCAGCTTGCGGATGTCGTCAAGCGAGACGGCGTCGTCGGAGAAGAGGCCGCCGTGCAGGACGAAAAATCTCTTGCCGATTAGAGTGGCTAGGGGCAGTGCGGAGAAGGACTCGGAGAAGAGCTTGAAGACGCGCTCCGTGTATTTGGCTCGGCATTCGCCTTCGAAGCCGTACATCCGGTTCATGTCGTCGGTTTCATGGTTGCCGCGGTTCAGGAAGAAGGATTTAGGGTATAGCCATTTGTAAGCGTAGAGCGTCAGGGCAACTTCGGTGGACCATGAGCCGCGGTCGACGAAGTCGCCATTGAAAAGGTAAGAGTTTGTGGCGCTGGGGAAGCCGTTAAGCCGGAATATTTCTAGAAGGTCGAAGAATTGGCCTAGGGAAGTAGGAGAGTTAGCTTAGTTCTTGAAAAGAAAAGCTTGAAGGACAATTGACTGGTAATAGTTTGCTCTCCACATACCATGAGTATCTCCACAAACTGTAAGCATGTGATCTGGCTCTATATCCACCTCAACCATCGTAGGTTCCGCATAAACAATATTCCTAACGGCCAATATAATTTGAAAAACGTATTTCCGTGCAATTTTCTTGCCATCCTTGAAACGCTGAATCATATCTTCAATGAACTCTTGAGTCATCTCTTTTTCTAGCCTTACACCATCATAATTTGCTTCTACGACCATCGAGTCCAGATCCAAGCCCTCAAATGCGGAGGGAGCATCCTCAACCTCAATCGCCTTCAGGAACGCATCCCGCTTAACAATTTTGTCACACTCAGCAACTCGTATCTTCGCGACCTGGTCATTGGGGCTCTTCTTTATTACAACTTTCCAGTCACGTAGTGCCTCGCGGTGATGCAATATTGCCGTATTTGCCGAAGCGCGGCGGTAGTACGCCTGTACTAATGTTAGGTCTAGGAAGAGGGGAGGTTATACAGGGCGTAGGAAAATGTTCCCTGCCTTAACGTTGTTGGGGTCTAGTTCTATAGCTTTGGATGCATCGGCTACAGCCAGTCCGTACATTTCCATCTTGATGTGGGCCTAAGTCTAATCGTTAGCCGTGGTCGCGTGCGCACAGGGTGGAGAGTGAGAAAACGAACTTGTGCCCTGTTAGTATAAAAGGACGGTTCCTCGTCATAGAGATCGATTGCTTTTGCATAGAACTCGACAGCCGTAGCCCAATCCTGGGCCTTGAAGGCATCGTTCCCCTTGTTCTTCAGCGCCGTTGCCTCCTCTTGGGCCGTCATGGTTGCTTGCTTCGTTGTCCGGTAACAGCAAGGACTGCGGACAAAAGAACTTAGGGCAGTAAAGGCGGGCAAAGATGGTCCAAAAAATACAAGAATGAGTAGGTGGTGAAGGTGCAGTTCAGGAGAAGGAGTTGATAGCGAACGGCAGCGGGGCGTGGGGTGGTGCGAATGTTGCCAGGCAGGTGAAATATTTGGTGTTGCACTTTGCTGCCCGCCAGCGATTCTCGAAGCTCGCGTCCCGGAAGCTGGCCCTGGACCAATCCAAGCGACATCCTCGCCCGGAAACGAAAAGCCACTGTCACTGCACGGAACAGCCTTGATCCGCCTAGATTTCATTACCTAGAGAAGAAAGAAACAACCCATGGCCTCTGAGTGACTCCTTACCGCGAACCTCAAAAACCCCTCCACTGACCAGTTAACCCACCTCCCACGCACTGTCTCCTGGCTCGACGACATCTCCAACAGCCCTGCCACATCTGTGACTTCCATCACAGCTAAAGTAGAACCCGATTTAGAACAACCAGCCCCAGGTCACCGGAAGATGTCGGCCTCCAACTTCGTCCCAAACAATCAACACCGCAATCTGCGCGCCTGTATGGTCTGCAGCGTGGTTCAGACCCATGCCCGCTTCATGACTGCTGGTTGTCCCAACTGCGAGCCGTTCCTCGAGTTAGCTGGCTCTGCCGACGCCATCGCCGAGTGCACAAGTCAGGTATTTGACGGTTTAATCACCGTTGCTGAGACGAAGAAGAGCTGGGTCGCAAGGTGGCAAAGGTTGGAAGGATACGCTCCAGGGGTATACGCAGTGAAGGTTGAGGGAACGGTGAGTTTACTTATTACCAACCGGAATCCCTGTTTGTCTTTATGCAGTATTGCACGAAGTAACAAGAGAGATCGCGTAATGTATTCATGGCAAATACGCTGATTATCAAATAGCTGCCTGAAGAAGTTATCATAGCCGTCGAGAATGCGGGTATTAAATACGTCCCGTAAGTTTTGCCCAAACACCCCCATTCGAAATTCTAGACATCTCTAACATTTTATACACAGACGAGACGGAAGTGCGAATGATGAAACTAATTAGATTCCACATTCGCTTCATTGTAAATCTTATCTTTGCTGTATATTTAGCGGGTGGCGTTGGGGCTATATGAAACGGATTATAGAGGTAGCGTGATACTCTACGGGCTCCAGAGAGCATCCTTCCAAAAGGAAGAAGCAATGATTGTGAACTTAAACAGTGAAAGTGAAAAGCTCAATACCCTTTCTGATTTCGATAAAAATGAGCAACTTAGAAATAGAACTACGAAATTTACAGCCATGGCTAATTAGTAAAATTGTTTGAACTTGAGTTAGTGTACTGAAGTCTTTAGGACCCCTGATGCTGTCGAGATTCAGTAAGGTGTATAGGGGGTAACCTGGCAGGCAACCTATCATGATAAAGAGCCTGAAATTGTCTCCTTCATAGTCGAGCTATTTAGGTATAAAAGAGCTTCAATTCCAAAACGCCTATAGATGCGGTACTCATGTTAAGAGCGTACAAGCATATACCCTCCTCTTTTGAGCGCATCGTACACCATACGCCTTTCCTTAACCTAATAACATCAAAGCCAAACGCCGGATAGAACCATTTAAAGTTCTAACCTAGAAGCAACATCACCAAGCTAGCGGAAATCGCTGCTCCGAACGCCATTATAACACTCCCTCTACCCCTATCGGATCCGTTGAGGTAATATACAGCTCCTAAGTAGCTACACGTAATCTGGCCCCGATCCGCGCCGCGCTTGCCGTAGCTCATCGCGAGCGCAGAGCCCTGCGGGCACCCGAACTGCAGCTTCGCGGGACAGCTCTGCACGATGCTGTAGCAGAGGTCTTCGCATGGCAGGACTTCTTTATACGGACCGGGCTGGATTATATTGTCGATTAACCAATTCCGCGATTGATTTGAGGACATCCTTTCTTTAAGAGTGGCATTGCTATCGGGTGAGTTCGGGTCCGGCGAGCTGCCGTTGATAAAGTTTGCGGCAACATTGCGAGGCTGCAGATAGGGTAGAGATGAGGAGAAGTCCTCGCAGCGCGGAATCTGTACTGCGCACAACCAATTCTTATAGTCCCGTGCACAGTCAGTGCAGTTGCGTGCAAGGGAGTATTGAGCTGTGTTGGTGGTGTTACAGGCAATTTGCTGGAGGGAGTAGGTGAAGTTCTGATAATAAGCTTTGGCTTGAGTGTCGTAGAGGTTCGAGAGGCCTGTTACATTCCATTTTGTTGGATTTGCGGGCACAGCGTACGCAACTTCGTCGCAGAAGGTTAGGTTGAAGATGACTTGGCAATTTTCGTCTGTTGTCCTAACGTTAGAAAACTGAATCTCTTAAACTGCTCCTAAGAGGACATACCGGCTTTGGTCGTGAAATTCATAGCCTGCCATACCTGACCTCCACCACCGACGACTGCACCATTAGGAACCTTGGGGCCTTCCATTGTGCCGTTGCCTATCATAGCTAGGTAACCATAGTAGGTAGAACTTCCGTTCAGCCCTTGTATATAGAACTGTTCCCTTGGCTGGTTTCCCATGCCTCTTGTTGTCATACTCGTAGTAACTTGTAGGTTTTCTACCGTAGCCTGTTGACGTAGTCCACAAAAAGAGTTTTCTAATCCTTTAATAGCTGTATTATTCTGGCTAAACGCAAACATCGTGAAGGGTGTCCCCAAGTCCATCCATTGCTTATCCAATTCAGGACTTGAACTAGCGTTAGTCAAGTTGTCGGTAACAAACAGAGCGGAACTAATGTCGCTATCGACAAAGAAGAGGAAAGGAGTATCCCCGTTGTAGTTGTGGTATAACCCATCTATCGAAGCTGCTATCTCGAAGTGCCAGTTGCCACTAAAGTTCGTCGGTAACTCGGGCGAAGAAACCCCAATGTAAACATCACCAGTGGCGTTAAACGTATAATTTGCGAAACCTCCTTGAAGTGAGATTGGCGGCGTAGCAAGTCCATTTGTAGAATCAGGTCCAGGCTTCTGGTTGGTTTCGGACGTTGAGATGTAGAGAGTAAGCTGAGGAGGATTGCTCGATACCGTTCCATTAGGAGTAGGCTGCCGACACGTGTTGATAGAAATGTACACAGTCTGTTGAGCTTGTCGAGAGATCAGCCTTTCTCTCATATTTTCTGCATCTTCTTCCTCCCCCAACTCGCTTTCTGCTAGCTCGGGGAGAAAAGCTTCGTGTTCGTCCAACTTAACGCTTCGACCCTGTAGTACAGAAGGCAGCCCTTCGCCTGGATTCGTGTGGTTTCCAAACACCTGACCTTTACTGAAAACATAATTATGTGTCAATCCTGGGTTGATATCCATCTGGTTTACAACGTTGTTGAACAGCGCGTCTACTCCAGCCTCCGCCCGCCCTATAATGTCCCTTGAAACGCCGAGAAATTCTGCTTCGTATCCCACATGCCCTTCATCATTATCATTGGTGTCATCATCCAGATCAAGTCCCTCCAAGATTTTAGCGTGAAGCAGTGCATCTAACCGGTGGTGATTGTGGTCCTCCCGGAGTAACGAGTCCAGCTCGGCAGCATAGGCAAAATGATGAAGTGATAGGGCGAGGTATACGATAACGATAATAGCTGAAGCGGCCAGTGAGGCTGCAAACCTCGACTGTAGAGGGGTGAGCTTAGGGAACTGCATTGCTAGAGAAAAATATCAGTGTTCCTGCGACACTGGCGCGAGTGCGCGCAGGGCGCAGAGTTGTGGAAGACGTCCCAATGGTTGGATGGTGGTTAGACTCCTTCACAGAATCTCTCTCTCAAAGACAGTATGTGAACGAGCGTTGGAGTGGAGAGGTAGTGGAATGAAGACAAAAAAGATGTTAAAGGTGAGACTTGCACCCCTCAGAGCTAGTCTGGAGGTGCCAAGAATTCTGCACGTCTCGGCGGTAAATGTCCCCCACGACAACGAAATGTGGGATACGAAACTTCTAGGCCTCTCGGTAGCTTCAGCTCATTAAAGAGGTTCTTCTTGATCGAATTCATTATGTATAATGAAGACATATTCAGTACCACTTTCAGCATTAGTCATTGTAATAGCATTAATAGAAGGCAATACAGCATGTTCTACTGCCTTTAATCAACCCCTGAAATCTCGCGAATTCATACAAGTAGAGCTCATTATTCGTGACAAACGTCATGATTGAAATAGTATCACGAACTAGCCATAAATTAAACAAGGCAGTACTAACCTATTAATTCCTAGTCCTAACGATATCTAAACTGATACCAAAGGAAAACTAGACGAGAAGCATTACCAGGAAAGAGACACAAGCAGTTATAACTTCTCGTTAACAAGGGAAGGAAAACGTGTTTATGCAGTTGGGGGATTTCGGGGTTAATATTCTATCGACTGCCCAGGATCAATCCCTACAAAGCCCCGCTCCAACACAAAGCCTAAGCTGTACTCAACACACTTACGAATGCAACAACTTTCTAACACGGTGGAAGAAGCACCATTCTGCAAAAGGATGCGCTTCCATGCAGTTAGCCATCTACTAAAGACTTCTAGGAACTTCTCACGCTCCTCGCTATGCGTCACAAGCTTCAACCGAGGTTTGTCACGGCAAGCAAACAAATATACAAGATATTCGCCGGAGAAGCCGCCAATTGCTTCTATTCCAAATCTTACAGCTTCGCCTTCACCTTTCCGTTCGCTTCTTCCTCTTTAATCGCTTCGTCATATAACTCGTCCAGATGGTCACGATAACACTTCGCCGTCTGCGGACGTTTGAGTTTGAGCCTGACCAAATGGCTTCGTTAGCAACGACGTTCTTCTCAGGAAGGAGAACAAAGTAAAGAAGATACTTACGTCGGCGTCAAAAGCTGGTTTTCAATGGTGAACGGATCAATGAACAGCTTAACAGCCCTCACTCTCTCATAACTATTGAACTTATTCTTACGGGCGATCTTATCTAGCTCCTTCAGCGCCGCCTTCCGCACCTTTACATCCCGTGCGACATCTTCAAGCTTCTTGAGATCTGTATGCTCGACTTTCTGTCCAAGTACCTTCCCGGCGAACGCTGCGAAAGCTTCTGGCGCAATACCAAAGATACCAACAAGGAAGCTCTGGTGCGAGTCGCCATGGACATAAGCCGTGGCCATCCACCCGCAGTTGGCCAAGTAAACGTTTTCGATGCGCTCCGGAGAGATATACTCGCCCTGAGCGAGCTTCAGAACATTCTTCACACGGTCAATAACCCTAAACCGGCCGAGTTCATCCACCGAGCAGATGTCTCCAGTATGGAACCAGCCATCCTCATCGATGGCCTTGGTTGTCTCAGCCTCGTTTCGATAATACTCACGGAAGAGGGATGAACCACGGAGGAGTAGTTCACCTCGTGGATACGGCTTGTCAGAGCTGAGATACTCCATATCAGGAACATCTCGAAGGCAAGCTTCTGTTGTAGGAACAACTGCACCGCAGTTACCAACGGAAAAATCGCCCTGGAGCTGCGCCAACGACACGGCATAAGCCTCAGTCAAGCCGTACCCCTGCACAAAATCGTTCGCGAAAACAGCACGTAGAAACTGGTGTAGAGATGGATCAAGCGGCGCCGAGCCCGACGTCATGGTTTTACACCTGTCAAGGCCGAAGGCGGAGACAACCTTACGCGACCATATTCTGTCATACAAAGCATGCTTGTTTGTGGCAGCTCCTGGAGTCTGGTTCTTCAAAGCATCGAGCTTCGTTGACACCACGTGCCTGGACAACGCACCTTTGAACCCAGGTTGCTGGATTGTGGCCTCCTTAATGGCACTTCCAAACCTGTTGAACAATCGAGGGACACCAGAAAAGATTGTTGGCCGCACAAGCTTCAGGTCATCAACAAGCTCTGTAATGTTACCATGGAAGTATCCAATAGCGCCGCCCACTAGCAAGCCTGTATGCTCTCCTACTCTCTGGTAAATGTGTGCCAGAGGAAGGAATGAGCATATTACATCCCGTGATGATGCTCCAACAATGAGCAGAGTCGAATTTGTTGCGGCAATAGAATTGGCGTGAGTCAATACGACGCCCTTGGGATCACCTGTGGTCCCACTAGTGTAGTTGATCGTAATTATATCCTCGGGTCTCGGTGGATTATACGGACGAGGCGATTGCTCACCAAGGGCCTCTACGTCCCGGATGTAGTGGATAGTCACATCCATATCATTGGCGAGCGAATTAAGCAGATCCGCTTTTGATTGTCCCGGAAGCTCTCCAGCACTCAGAGGATCGAGAACCACTATAAGCTTAAGAGATGGCAACCGAGGCTTTAGCTTTAGAAGTGTTGTGACATGATTTAAAGAAGTTACAACGCATGTTAACGACGCATGACTGATGATATACTCGGTCGTGTCCGGACCCAGAGTGTCGTAGATGGAGACGGTATATAAACCTTGGGACATACATGCCAGATCTACAACCTTGGAATTAGTATCTCTAGCATTTTCCAAAAGGCCTCTTGCGTACGAACCGGTGATCTGCCACTCGGGCCTATTCTGACACCACAATCCAACTCCATATTTTGATTCTGTAACTCCGATCCTCTCATGCAGTTGAACCAATCCCGCGCCAAAATTGGCCCTCCTCCTCTGAACTGTCTGGTAATCTTCCCATTGGTATGGTCCAAATGTTTTCGTTACAGGATCGTACGGACGATGGCCAAGACATCGGTTTTTCGGGAAGCGTGTTGCTGTATCAACCTGTTAGTTCGTCATTGTTTTGTGGTGGAAGCTGAGGTGTACCCGTTGCTTCGAATGCCTCATGTGCGGTCGTAATCTTCAAGACAATATTGTCAGCATTCTCCTATAACGGCATTTCGGGGCACTTCTCACCGCAGGATCCAATGTTGTCATCAACTCATTCGGAAACCTCCAATGCCTATAAACGGCAGTGCGGCCTTCCACCTTCGACCCTGGCAATGGGACACTGTGAGGCTTCCCCGGAGGTGGAGGCTTTGCCAATTCTGCCGCACGCTCGAGCGAGAGACTTGTTGACGAAAACATCTTCACAGCATTCAAAGCTCCGAAGCTTCACGTCTTGTCGAAGAGCCAAAGTTCGCTCTAAGTTGTCGCTTGGGGTTGTGGCGCAGGATCTACGTTCGGACGAAACAGAGATGACCCGACGCTTTTCGCAAATCAGCTTCGAGGACGAAAACGCCTGTCGGCGAGCCCGAAGTTGAGGAGCTAAGACTTACAACACGATGCAGGGCTACGACGCCACAGGAGAGAAAGCTTGTGGGGATAGTGGGGTGGTATTATTTCAAAAGAGCTCGAACGAAAAATCCAATACAAATTCTTGGTGTATAAAAGGTAAAGGACAGAGTTAAAAAGTTACCTTTGGGGAAATAACGGGTGAGAAATTAATGGGGGTGGTGAGGAATGTTTTGTTGCTCATCTAGGGGAACAGGACTCGAGTGCTGGGCCAGGTGTGACGTGCCTCGGTCCGCCCAAAAGAGCAAGTGGGCCGGGGAAGCTATCGTATGGGCTGAATGAAGGGGGGAAATTTCCTCAAAGGTGGATTACGGAGGAGAAAGCACTCAATATCTCACTGTGGTAGATCAGCCTCACGAGCAAAGCATGACCCTTGATTACGATGCTGGCTGTTTTTTCACATGCTCGATCGCATTTTTTGTTACCCCAGACCGTGTCACAGGGTCGAAAGCCACACTACAAGGGGAGTTACATGTGCGGATTAGTAGCGCCTTGGCATAGAACTTTCTCCATACAAATCCGCTGAGCTGCTAACAATCCGCTCGAAGAAGCAGACCGTTGCAACGCATCCCCGACACTCCCGATTCCTCGGCCTACCACATGTGAGCCATCTTCCACCATACGCCCATGCCGTCATACCCTCCCCATACGGACGTACACTTGACGGCTATGTAGTCACGGCTGTCTCGGGCCATTTATCAAGTTGTAGCTCGTACTTCTATTTCAGTCTAGGTATCTTTCTATCGACGTGATTCGCTCAGACAGACCCAGCCAATTTAGCATCACCCTCCGCATCTCCCGTCTTCTTTGCACTACCTGTTTCCGACTCCGCCTCCGGCTCTGTTGCCGATGCAGCAAACGACTGCTCGAAATCGTGGATTATGTCATCGATGTGCTCTGTGCCGACCGAAATACGGATCAAATCCTGTCAAAAATGTTAAAACTGTTGCTCCTGGAGCTGAAAATGATTGCTTGTAACTTACCTCTGTCACGCCGCTGCTAATCTTCTCCTCATCAGACAACTGCTCATGGGTTGTCGCCCACGGATGGATCGCGAGTGTCTTCGAGTCACCAACGCTGAGAGGACAGAATTAGCTCCAGCTGGCCAGACAAGGACCTCGAGAAGTTTACTTACTTCGCCAGATTCGAGATAAGCTTGAAGTTGTCCACAACCTGGCTTCCGGCCTCCCCTCCACCCTTGATACCGAACGACAACACACCTCCAAACCCTCTCGGAAGATACTTCTTGGCCAGCTCATGCGATGGATGGCTCTCGAGACCCGGATACGATACCCAAGCCACATTCTTGTTCTTCTCTAGCCACTGTGCCAGCTTCAATGCGTTCTGCGCGTGTCTCTCGGCCCGCAGACTAAGCGTCTCAATACCCAGCAACAACTGTTGCGCAGCAAAGGGGTTCAGTGCCGCGCCTAGATCTCGCAAGATCTCAACACGGACACGGATGATGAAGGTTATAGGGCCGAAGGTATCCCAAAACTTGAGGCCGTGGTAGCCCTCGGAAGGGTCGTTCATTTGTGGGAAGCGTTTGGCGTTCTTGCCCCAGTCGAACTTGCCGCTGTCTACGATGATGCCACCAATGGTGGTGCCGTGGCCTCCTATCCATTTTGTAGCGGAGTGCACGACGATGTCGGCGCCGTGATCGATAGGGCGGCAGAAGTAACCACCTGCGCCGAAGGTATTGTCGACCTGGGTATATAGGTATTAGCAATTCCATTACACTCAGAAGACTACTTTATCCCATGAAACCGAGGTTTGGTCTAGTGTACTCACAACAACGGGCACACCAGCGTCATGCGCAACCTTAGCGATCTTCTCGAAATCCGGCACGTTATACCTCGGATTGCCAATGCTCTCAATGTACACCGCCTTCGTCTTATCATCAATGGCGTTCTTGAAGTCCTCCGCATTGTCCCCATTTACGAATTTCGTCGTCACACCCAATCGTGGTAAGAACACCTTCAATTGGTTGTAGGTACCGCCATATCTAAACACGCATTAGATATTTTGGCACAACGGAGCTAGCAGGGGACTATACAGATTCGAAGTTGAAACAATGTTGTCTCCCGCATGTGCGAGCGCGGTAATAGCCATGAACTGCGCTGCTTGGCCGGAGGAAGCAGCGACAGCAGCAACACCGCCTTCGAGGGCTGCAATGCGCTTTTCGAAGACATCGACGGTAGGCTGGCAGTCCAGGCATTAGCGTCAATATATCCATAGTCTAGATGCCTCCCCAGCAACCCAAATAGTCCATATATTATATGCGCATGTCGAAGTGTGCTGCTCACATTCATGATCCGACTGTAAATATTGCCAAACTCCTTGAGGCCAAACAGCCGCGCGCCGTGTGCCGAGTCATTGAAGACGTAAGACTGCCCGGAACATCACAGTCAGCCCCAATCGACACTGTAGAAAAGGATCTGCTTCTTCACGGCTGCTCAACGTACTGTGGTCGCGTATATGGGCACGGCCCGCGAATTGGTCGCCTTATCGGGCTCATGGCCTGGTCAGACCGACACTGTCAGCACTATGCTTTTGTGTGGAGGAATGAATGTGGACGTACCAGCGTGCAACTGCAGCGTCTCGAAGTGCTTTGCGACTTCTTCGGCCATGGTGAAGCGCTTGTGCTGAGTTCAATTAAGTTCGAGCTGGAGGTATTTAAGCTGCGTAGTACGCGCAATTGAGGCTCTGCGGCACAATCCTAGGGTTTCTGGTGTAGAATGTGAACAAAGAGCTAGAAGTCGGAGCAACGGGGCAGAATTGTTGTTGTGCTTCTCCACCCCTCGTGTCACGTCATGTACGTAGCAAGAACGCGTGATCTCTCCGACCTTTTTCGTTAGGGCCTTTGAATTCCTAAAGCACTACAGAAAGAAAAACATCCCCAGACAAGGGGAGCACCCGGCCGTCTTTTTAACTTCTTAATAAGAGACCCAAGAAAAAGAAAAAAGCTACTAAGCTTTGGTACCACCTGGCCAACCTTGGACCCGAGATCGGGGCGCCTGGGTCGCCCTACTTCCCTTCCCCTCCCTCAAATTTTTTTTTGGGCTCGAGACATCATGTGCGGTTGCAAGCACGCAATTAAGCCCAGCAGCCACCCCTCCTCCCAACCTCCCCCCGCGTGCTGCCCTTGCAGTGACGATGGGGCCACGTCTACGCAGCTTGGCGTGGGTGAGAAGCAAAGGAGCTGGGAAACACGCGCCGCTTTGAGGTGCTTGAGCATCGTTGTGAGGTAATTCACTTTTCCGCCTGCCATGTATAGAATCCAGCGGGCTTGATAGCTCCCGCTGCATGAGGTAGGTACAGGGACGCTCTAGCGGTCGTTGCGCTGTGTGGACTGGCTGAGGGCCAGGGCGGCTTATCGATAGCGGCGGGGGAGGGGTGCGGGGCGTCGGTGGCTACGAGGGGTACGAGCTCACTGCATGGAAAAACCAGCGACGGGGATCACTAATATAATATTTATTTATACGGCCTTTACCGCCCGTAATTTGAACGAGCTGAACTGGTTGAGATGGAAGCACTTGCCGCTTTTGACGAGGTTTGTGTGTGGCTGGCTGGCGGTGGCTTGAACAGTGGGATTGACAAAAGAGAAGGGGGTTATTAGGTCCGAGTTTAGGGATGCTTACTTAGGGCTGCTTACATAGAAGAAGCTTATCTTGCTTATTTCGAGCTTGAAGACACGTGTTGACGCTTCCAGGTGCTTATTTAGGAGAAGAGATGCAGAATACGATATTACAACAAAATTCAGAGCCTTTAACTTCGTACCCTCGTATTCATTTCAAGCTTATGTGGAGTCGTATCACTTGCGAGTCCAAGAAGAGTGCTTTTATTTTGTCATATTAGGCACTAAATAACTTATGTGTCAATATCTTCCCTCGTGTCCTAAAATATCTCCGACTCCCAACAGGAGACTATTTCGCTCCAAGTTCAATGAGCAATTTGACAAGATCATGATTACCAGCGGCTTGAGCTTCGTCCAGCAGACCACGACTTGGATTGGGAGAATTCAAAGCTGCTCCATATGCTACCAAAGCCCGCACAGCCGGTGCATGACCTCCACGCGCTGCATAATACATCGCCGTTTCACCTCCGGCTTGCGTCAAACTAGCACCCTTCTCCATCAAGAAATGGATCATGTGAGTTTGGCCGTGCTTTGCTGCCTGGATCAAGCAGGTCTCACCAAACGGCCCCTGGAGCGTTGGAATGGGCCGCATCATAGCATTAAAAATCGTGCGCGCCGTCCGCTCGGATCCGCCAACCATGGTCTGCAAGAACGCGTCGCGGAAGTTGTAGGGGGCTCGGCGAAGAAGCAACCGCACGACGGACTCCTGCCCGTTTAGAGCAGCGTGGCTTAGGGCGCTCTTGTCGGATAGTCTTTGAATCTTGTCATGGACCTCTGCGCCGTTGTCGAGCGCCCATTGCACTACGTTCTCTTGCCCGTATCCTGCGGCTTCGCCGAGGATTATCTGGGTCAAGTCTTTCAAGTTGTAGAATTTGCCCCGCTGGATCATGAAGAGCACGATTTCTAGATGTCCACCCCGAGCTGCTTGATAGATTGCTTTTTCGTAATATTTTCCAAAGGTAGTGCAATGGTATCTGGGCTCGAGCAGCAGCTCCATGATGTGGCGGTGCCCTTCGAATGCTGCGGCAGCCAATGCGAAGTCTTTATATAATAGTCTCAAGTTATTGACATTAGCGCCAGCATCGAGAAGAGTCCTAGTAGTATCGTAGTGGCCTTGCATGACGGCACATCTTAACGCTGAGCCTAGGTATAAGTCTGGCTTAGAAACTAACGCATCTCCCTCTAGCAAAAGCCTTGCAATAAGGGCCGTCTTTCCTAGACACGCTGCTGCGACAAATAAGCTATCGGTTTTACTTTCACCCGGACACTGCATAAAACGGGCTACCGAGCCCGGGTGAAGCAGGCCAAAATTGAAGATCCACGGTCCAGAGAAAAATGCAGCGCCTCTGCACAGAGTTTGCAAGTACTCCCGCCTTAGATTCTCGGATGGCCGTATGTCTTCTTCTCGCAGAATGGTATCGACGGCCTCATACATTGCCGCCTGGAAATTTTCTTTGCTGAAGGGGCCGTCCGCAATAGTCCTTTGATACAGATAAAGTGAGCTGAGCTCCATGCTGACGTTTAGACGTCTACGGAGTTCAAGTAACCGCGTCCTGCAAATTGCGTGTGGTATCTCGGCATTGAATAGCTCTGGAATTGATTCGTAGTCTTAATACTCTGCCATAGGAATGTTTGTTCATCTGTAGACGGAATACATACTGCAGACCAATCGCAACCTCGCTAATTCCCTATAGCTAACTGTCACAACTGTTTGTTCTAGAATGGATAGAAAGACATCGAGAGGAAGATCGAAGAGATTCATTTTGTTTGGAAAGTATAGAACCTAGCAGAAAGATTAATTGATTATGACAATGGCATAGTGAAGCGTATGGATGGAGTAATGTTTTATGGTGGGATAGGCGAGCTTTGCAGGTTCAACCGGGTTGGGCTGCTTGAGCTTAGCGAGCCAATAAAATTCCGAGACTACATTTTTGGTGGAAGATTTGATACCTACTGCAGCCAGGCAGCAATAAATGTAAGGTGCTTGTTGAAGGCTTGGGCTGTAGTACAAAATGCAGGACCTCAGCCTCTGCAAGCAATTCATACAGTTGCTAGTTAGTCAACATGAGCCTTTTTCACGTGAAATTATCTTTTCTGCAGCGTTGAGTATTCTCATTCCAATCAACTTCAGCTCCGTACCCGTTATTTATTTGCTTTGTTTTGGCTGCAATGGCTGCATGAGAGACTTTGCATGAACGGATGCGGGGCTTCTGTGAGGGGCTCTGGATTTTCCTTTTGGTGGACGAGCTCTGGAAGCTTCTCAATGTCCAGACGCAAATGTGTTGTGAATTCTTGAAGGATTCTTCGCCGAGCGCTTCTGTAATCTACGACAAAGTTTCACAATCTCCCTTGCTTGAGACTATTCTTCAAGATGAGAGTCAGGCTAGGCATCCACAGACACAAGAGACCTGATCTATCACAAACGGAAGTTGCTGCATCCTACTAATTGACTACAATAATATGTTGTGTAGCACAGCATGCTCTTTCATAAATGCTAGTCTGCGGCGAGCCGGCTAGTGGAAGTGTGAACTCGCGCCGTCGATTCTCTGTATTTCATTTACGGCTGTCTAGGAACCCCTCTTTCAAGTCCATGAAGCCTCAAGCTGTTGTCCGAATCTTCCCAAATCAATTCATTCTCTAAATATATTCACCCGAATAACCTGACTCTATCCTCTTAAGTTAAGATGGTTCGGTCAGCAATGACTGTTCTTACACTTCTTCGACCGAAGTATACAGCGCGAATGTTTAGGGAAAAGAATTTTAATTACATATTCTCAGGGTTCCTCCACTCTTTAAAGAAGATGAATGGATCTCGAAAACACCTTCTGATCTACGAAAGAGCGGTTGAGGAATGGACAGCGTGCGTGAAAGAGGCGCTGGGGCAGGGTATATCAACCGAAGAATTGATCCAACAAGCGGCCGGAAAACCAGGGAAGGCTGCATGGCAAGACATTATGAGCGGCGTTGAGCAAGCTAGGAATCTTCCCAAGAAACCTGCGAATCTGGAAGGGATCACAGTTCCTTCACTCATTCCAGTACTTCTTGCGAAGCTGTCTTACTGCAAATGGGTGGGAATGGTTCGAACGCAGAATCCAGGAGTGGATATCACAAAAGAAATATGTGACGAAGCATTAGTCAAGAGTGTGGAATTTAGGATCAAGAAATTTTCAGTTGGCAATAGAGATACCTCCAAGGCAAATAATTTGCAGATGAAGAAAAGGCTACTAGCGGCTTCAGAAGTCTACTGGGCGAAAAGCTCTAGGAGCGAAGGTGGATCTGACAGCGATAATTGACAGTGTTAGAGATCCGTGGGCGCATGGATTGATTAGATTCGCGGGGCTTCTCTTTCGGTGGGTAGTGGCATTGAAACACCTCCAAAGTGGTTTAGATACGGTCACAATTTCGGTGTTAGACATATCATTCAAAGTGTTCGGTAGAGACCATCGTTCATACAATCCGCGCCTATGATGCCGTCTCCTCAACTTTCCTCGGCTCAGATCCTAACAATACTGACCCAGTCCCCGAAGGCCCAAATTTATTCACGCCTACAGTTGTACTCTGTACATCAGTTATCACCATGATCGTTTCCCCACGTGTGAGATAATCTGTCTCGCAAACGAGGCTGTTCTCTGTTGATTCCCCGCTTGATGCACCCGCTTGGCCCGACACCGGTGTAGGTTGCTGTTGGGCTCGAGATGTCGTGATCCGTGGTTTTATATCTATGGTAGGCAGTAGCAGATTTCCAGACCGTAGAGGAAGGAGCATTATAGGGAACGTGAGCAACTCATCTTCCTTCGCAGTGAATTGTGCACGTCGCTGACCTGCGACAAGCCAGACATCAGGATTGGCTTCTATATCGTACACAAAATCCATAGGCGCCTTTGCGTCAGGGAGATTCGCAACTAACTTAAGCGCTTCGGGACTTCCCCATCGCCGCGTATGTTTGATACTGAGCTCTGCTAAAAGCATTTGCCCGACAGCTGCTACAGGCGCGGAGTGAGCTGCGTACCTCTCCTTGTGGAGAACATTAAGAGAAGCGGTATGGACAATTTGGGTTTGAGGTATAGCGACGGTGATGACTATGCGTCGAGAGGTGCGAGTTGCATCCTCTTTGTCGCGGTACATAGGGGTTATGGGGATGAATAAATTGTTCTGCTAGAATTAGTATATATCGATAAGGAGCTTGGCCAAAAATTACCTCATGCCACTTCTTTAACCACCTTCTGGTATCATCCCGTATCAGCTGTGGTAGGCTCTCAATGCAATCATACCATCCCATATCGTCGAAGGATCCAATATTGGCCTTTTCTAGCAGTGTAATCTTCTCAAACTGGCTTGGTAATATCCGATGTTCTAGGCGATCAAGAAGCAGTGGAACCAGGAGACGGCCAAGGCGATGAAGAGAGCTTTCTTCGATAGCGGTATTGAAGATATGCTCAGCGCTAGACAACACAACTTCTTTGAGACAGCGATAGTCTACCGTTAACGCTAATGCCTGGATGTTATTTGGTCCTTGTCTATTTTGAGGAGTAAGCTTTCCTGATGGAGTTTTCGTGGTGATTTTATATGTGATTGACACTGGCTGCTTGGGAAGGACAAACATTGGAGTTGTAACATTTCTGGGTGATTGTACGGCGAACTCGTTCGAGCTTTCGAGTCCAACATCTAGTACTTCTAACGGAGCATCGTTGGAAGTTTTGATGTTGAACCTAGAAAACAACGCTCCTCCTTTAAAGTGGTCGTGAACATTGACGTCCAGAGGCAGCTCGATAGGAATAGTTGAGGAAGAAGCCAACAAAAACTCGCCTCTCGCTGTGAAATAGGCCACTTCGAGTTTAACAGCAAGCTCAGGAAGAAGTGTCTCCAATTCATAAGGAATTCGGAACGTTGCAGTGGCGTTATTTGGCATGTTAGAGAAGTCAATTACCCCAGCTCTAGAGTTATTGTCAACGGTGATGTTTCCATGAACGAGTGTTGCATCAGCTGTGCGAAGCCGAAGCCCTGCTGACGCAGCCCGGAGGCGGATTTCAGCCCTCTGGATAGTATTCCAGCCACTCGAGCACTCGATTTCAAGCGACCGAGGTTGGTCTATATGTATAAATTGAGATAGGAAAATCTTGGCTTGAAAAGCTTCCATGCGGGGGAAACAGAGGACGCGCGACTTCTTCGCAATCCTTGGCGACGTTGCTGAGACTGATGTGGAGATACCAAGAGTGGAAGTCTCAGCCTTGGTATATGGCTCATGTAGAAAAATTATTTTCTTCGCTTCGACGAGTATCTTGTCGACAATGTATGGGCCCGAGGTATTAACCTAATGGTGTGAGCGAGGAAAGAGAACGTGAACGTTTTGGATAATGAAAACGTACATTTGAGCTCAGCCAAGTTTTGATAAACCCCTTCCGTAGATGTATCGGGTTTTCGCTTTCCAGCCAAATATCCTTGCCTTGACCAGAGTTTGTATGAAGTAGCCGTATCCTTGCTTTCTGAATAATAACATCGTCTTCGAGTAAATGGCGAAATTGCAACCGCAGTTGGAAGCCGTCTTTATCATCGTAATGGCGTACATACGGCTCCACACTGATGTCTCCAAAGTACCTGGACATAGGAACCGTGATGTCGTAAGGTAACTGGTTCGAATATGTGATCAACTCTTCGAAGAATCCTAGCGTATTGACTCTGTCATCATCAAGCCACTCTAGTGTTTCTTCAGAGGCGTTTGACTCCGGTGGGCTTTTGGATTGCATAGAAATTCTGCGTAATCTAATAGATTTTGATCTAGCAGTGGACTTTGACAGCAGGTCAAGGAGAGTTCGGACGTATTCATCTTTTCGGTTTAGCTTCTTGAGACACTGCGCATACATCTTTAGCATCGTAGTCTCGACGAAGTTCCATCTGCTCTCTGCGAACAAGGGAGCCATTCTGCTAAAGTACATAGCCGCTGCCCCAAAGTCACCAAGTTCACTGCAGCACGTAAGCCTACGTTCTTCACACTTCCACCATACCCGACGACGTACAATTTGAGTGCCGCTAAGTCTCCCAGAATTCTTTCTCCGGATTTAACTTGCCCAGCCACGACGTAGTGTTTTACACTAAGATCACTCAATCTCTATTGAATATATCAGTCCTGTAGTATCTGAAGATAAAGAGAGATATAGCGTACCTCGTACATGGCCCGAAACTGGTCGAGGGACGAAACCGCATTAGCAAGAGACGCTTCGCAAAGACCAAGCGTTGGTGGTACGGCCTTCCCGGGGTTTTCAAGCCCTTGCTCACCCTCGGGTTTAGCGTTAACAGACTCGTCGAGGTCGATCTCATTGAGTTCTTGTTGGACGGCCTGCACGGAAGCAATAGCCGCCCATCCGATAAGCCAGCCGCAACATTTTCCAATATGCTCTAAAACACGACGTTGGAGAAGGTAAAGTTTGGCTCTATGAGCAGCAAGGTCTTCCATGCCTGTCTTGCTTGGTTGTGGGGGACCGCTCTGCCGGACAGCAGGGCGGCCATCGAGCCGATTGTGGTCGAAGACAACCTGGCTAGCTGCCGGAGTCTGAGCGTAAGGCGGTTCGGCAAGGGAAGTTCTACGGTGGTTCGATAGAGAAGATGACCGTGCAGGATGTATCATTGTCTTCGGCTCAGGCACATTTATCTTGAGCTCTTCAGAACGATTACCAAATGATCGCATTTTCCCGGAAGAACCAGTTGTAGTGTCCTTACTAAATTTGGATATCGGTAATGTCGGTGTCCCAGTATCGTCCAGTATTTGTTCGGCGACAGAGAAAGTCCATGAGGACACAATGTTATCAATTACAGAATCATGTATAGATATAGACTTGGACTTAACTCTGGGCAAGCGTTAGCAAAGGATAGCTCAAAATAGCTCAAAGGGGTATTTTCACCCAGCTGATAAGTCAGCCCGCAAAAGGCGCGCGACCGAGGTTATGAAACTCAGAGCACGCCGACAGAGTTCTGCAAGTGAATTAAGGTCTTCTGTATCATTAGAAGCCTGAACAGATTTGGTTCCGACGCCTAGATCATCGACAGACTGTTGCGATACGCTTGCTAACGGTCGTGCTTGTAATTTCGCGGTGAGCTCTGATCTCGAAGAGTGTGAATTTCCCAATCGCAACAACAGTGACGCTTGCCGAGAAAATATGTAGCACCTAAAGTCAAACACAGAGATGTTGTTAGACAGGATAAGATCTCGGTAGTTCTTCTTGCCAGAATGTAGAGGTTTATCGCCAAACCCGAGATGAGAGGGGTTGAATCTATTTTCACTGCTCTTTTCAGACTCCTCGTTGATTGCGGATAGTTGTTGGTGAAGATCCTCAGTGTACTGGAGAAACGCGCCTCCAGGACTTGCGGAAGATTCGCCAGCTTGCTCACGAATGACCGAGTCAAGTTCAGCGGAGAGTTCATCGTATCCAACAAGGGCGTCGTCGACCAAGCCAACACTTTCGAAGCCTCTTGCAAGCCCCTCCTTTAGGACGAAGAAAGTACAAAAGTTCCAGCCTGGGAGAGTGCGCTGTGACCCCTTCTCTCGTATGTCTTCCTCATATTGACTCACTCGCAGATCGAACGATAATAAAATCAAGGTCTTGATCTTTGTAATCAAGTCATTCCAAGCATTGTTCTGCTCCTGAGGGCTCTCGCTAAGCGGTGGGCTTACCGTCCCTGAAGCGGGTGGAAGCATGTGCGGCGGAACAGCATCCTTTTGCACCCGCACTTGGGCAACACGATCCGGAGCTGATTTGGACGAAATGTTAAAATCAGCCCGGATTTTTTCAAACAGAGTACTTGAACCACGCGTCCAACGAGAACCACCGCTTTGCTTTTCCGTTGTTGACCCTCCAGGATTGGCGCTAGCCGATCCACTTCCACGAGGCTGACTCGCGGCAGGAGTACCGGGCAGGACAACATGCACAATGAGCCATTCAAACGCATCATGATTCTCTTGCATGTTTGATGAAGCGCTAAGTTGCGAAGGGGGAGTATGCATCCTCACCCAATCCCGAAGCAGCTTCCTTGAAGAAGTCTTGTAAATTTCAGCGTCATCGCATCTTAGCAAATAAACCTTTAAATAGGGAGTTTGGCGGAGGCCTGGAATCTGGTGGCGCCTCTCCCTCGTCGGCACTCTTTGAATTTCCGAGCTACCGGTGGCATCTGAAGCGGCGGCAGGGCCCTGTCCAGAACTGGGACCTTGAAGACCATCAGTGGACAATACACCTGGTTGCGATGTAGATGCTGATGCGTTGGCACCGCCATCGGGCGACTCTTTACTTGGCACAAGATCCACATGCAAGGAGTCAATAGACCTGAGGGGACGTGATGGGGATTTCCAGTGGAGATTCCTAAGTGGCAGTCGAGATATCAACTGTGGTGACAGCAAAGGAAATACGCCTGACGGATCATGGTATTCAACTGCATGACCATTTTAGCATGGGATTTCTGAGTAAGGATAGGCAAGTCAGCCAAGCAGCATACCCGTGACTTTAGAGCTCGAGGAGCCATCCATCACATCAGTCTCAACACGAAACTGGCCAGCTGCATCATCTGCGGCACCCAGGGTTCGCGCGGCATCTCCGGCCGCGTTCATGAAATGGCGCGCGCTTTCTCCTCAGCGAACACCTTAAAAATAATGACCCGGGTGCAGAAGCGTGATTGGCGATTGAGTTGATAGCTACGAAAGAGAGGGACCTCGAAATGAAAGAGGTGCACGCGAGGCTTGGCCTTGGGTCAGTAACAGGGAATATAAGCGAGACTGGCGTTGATTCGACGTCCAGATAGCTATGACAGCAGTTTCACATCCATCCATCACGTCCAATATGCCTTGGACTCTCTAAACGCTGAATTCTATCTCCGACTCGCGTATCACAATTAGGGTTGATGTGTTTACTAACGCCTTCGACAGTTCCAAAAAAGACCACCTAGTTTATCCCGTTGAGGCTTGCCTCTCACGGGATTCAGCCTTGCGCAATGCCTCGTGTGGCCAGCCAAGCAGCAATATGCCTTGCCGCTAGCAATACGTTTCGCATATCTCGCATTCAGAGCCTTGGGTTGACGAATGGTGCCATAACCCTTTTTCTGTTTTGTGCTATCCGAACGGCCGAAATCTTTCGTCAATTTTTATAACCAAAGATGTATCAACGTGTTAAGCCTTTATCTGTTCTCTGCTGTTCACCGCTTCGTATTGTAGTTTTTGCACAGCCTCCATAAATTACTTCCTTGCCTCTTGTGCTGTCGTATATCCTCCTTACATGGTCATAGGTTGTCTCGAAACTTGCAATCTTATAGCCAGCAAGCGCGCCTTGTTTCACCTTCTCTCCTTATATTAGCCTTGGGACCCACAACACAAAGCAAGTCAGAAGCTTAGTTGTACTACTGACATCATCTCCTCCATACCAAGAATAAAGCCGTCAAAGTACATTCATCATGGGATTGGGAGACTACTGTATGTTGTTTTATCAGTCACAAGTTTATTTTATATTTTTCTAACTATTCATAGCACTTGGTAGTAAGTGGTTCTATGCGCCTAACAAGGTAGCGCCGATAGTCTTTTCCGTGTTGTTCGCTCTTTCGGGAGTTTGGCATGCTTACCAAAACGTGTATGCTTGTAACTCCTCCTTTCGTGGTTCTAGCTTTATTAACATTTCCCAGACGCTATAAGTCCTGGAGGACAACAATATTGCTGCCATGGGCTGCAGCACTCATGGTGTCTGGATACGTCATTCGTGAAATCGGAGCATTCCATACCGACAATCTTACTTTCCTAATTGCCAGCACCGTATTGATCATGTCTGGACCGTAAGTTCGCCCTCTAGAATTCCCTAGTGCCTTTTCCAGACTTTTCTCTAACCTATCATGACACAGACCCGTTTACTCACTTATCAACTACCTAACCCTTTCGCGCATACTTTATTACATACCCTATTTATCACCTATGCATCCGGGTCGTGTAATCACAACATTCGTCGGTCTCGACGCAGTTTGTGAAATCCTAATCGGCCAAGGCGCATGGCGCATGGCCAACTCGACTATGACAGACGCGCAGCGGAAACTAGGGGCGAATCTTGTCAAGGCATCATTGATTCTCCAGGCTGCTCTATTTGGTGCTTTCGGAGTTCTCGCAGCAATCTTTCAGCACCGAGCTACAAATGCCGGTGTTTTGACCAAAAAATTGAGAACGGTTCTTTATGTCCTTTACGTCAGCGCAGTAATTGTGACTATCCGCTGCATTTACCGCATAGTTGAATACTGCGAAGGCTGGACTGGTAAAGTCTATACCAACGAAGCCTATTTTTGGGTCTTTGAAGCATCAATCATGTTCGTGAATACCCTCATACTCAACTTTTGGAATCCGGGCAAGCGACTACCTCGCTCGAATCGTGTGTTCTTGGACAGGGATGGAGTTACTGAGCGTCACGGACCAGGCTGGAGCGATTATAGACCCTGGATTGTCACTACGTTCGACCCTTTCGATGTTTGGGGAATATGCACTGGCAAAGACAAAAAGACACAGTTCTGGGACATGACCAACGAACAACTTGCCCAGCTAGTGGCAGAACAGAAAGCTAACAAACGAAGCTTTATCTCTGGCCTTCTTGATCCTTTCCACTTGTGGGGACCCAATTGGGAAACATCTACCCCGGTCAAAGTCAACCGAGCAGGCCAACCACTCCGCTGTCGCTGGCACACCAGCCACTAAGTTGAATATCGATCTCCGTGATAAGGGGAGTGGCAAGGAGGCCATGGGAATGGCTTAAATCTCACATCTTTGGGGAGTCTCTCAGTCAACCATTGCTCTTCTGATTACGAATATTTAAATTCTGCGAAGCATATATCATTCTCAGATCTTCCATTCAGAATGTTGTAGTAGAAGTTAGAAGCATGCTGTTGGCTTTCTAGGTTGATTTAGTTTGTATTGAAGTATCTGTTTGCTTTTATTTTCTCTTTCTTATTTATGTATATCCTTTCTTTCTATTGGGCCTTCGCTGTGAAAGCCGTCTGTTTTCCAGTAAACGTCATTCATTAGCCGATTCGAGTTATTTCAGTCTAGGTATGCTTGATTTAATAGGATCAGTCTGCCTTCATAGATACCCAGACAAGTATAAAGTATTGCGGTTTTGTAGCTCGTATTATCTGTGTATTACAAGACAGTGGTTACGTTAACACACATAAAATTTCAATCAAATCCGATTTATTGGTGGCATACCTCAACAAAAACGATCCATCTCGCCCCCTCCATCCCCCCATATCCTTGCCCTTTTCGCCTTCTCCGAACAGTCTTTACAATACAAACCGCTCATCTTGGATTGTCTCTTAAAGGCGTTCATGGACAGCGCCTTCATTCCTGCTCTTATATATTACCGGCAGAACGTTAAAGGGGTTCTGTGCCTAAAAATCCTACAATCCACTTCATCTTCAGCGGAACACTTGCATATGGTGAAATAGTTCTTGACAGTTTTGGTAATGGATTCATGTTCTTGAAGATCTCTTGCTAGCAACAGCTTGACTCGTTCCAATTGATAGCTGCTGGTTGTACTTGTCGACCCAATGCAGATCGGAAGAAGATGAGGAAGACTCTGTCTATTCAAACTATAAAGAAAATAAACTATATATACATGAGGAAGGTGTAAGCACAAGAGGGGGGGGGGTACAGGCAACAGAAACAGTGTGAGTCATAGGGTAATAGGCAACTGGAACAGGTAAGACAACCTGATTCAGGTCGATAGTGCTTTTCCTCATTGCAATTTTGGCTTGCGTAACCCATGTCTCGGCTTTTTTTGCGTTTCATATCGTGGCTTGACAATTCTAGCTTAGGTTTGCCTTACTGTCGTCTTTGATAGTACCGACTTTGACCATAATCTTGCCTCTTAAATGGTACCCAGTAGACTGTCTTTGGTTGACTGAACAAAATCTATGCTGGTGGTGGAAGGATCAAGTAGGCACATAATCAGCTCTGGCTCTTCTTACTGGCATGTTCTATATTCCTAATCGCCTTGGGCTATGGACCTTGGAAACTCCGATTTAACGCACGCGAAATCAGTCACGGGCAATTTTTAGCCACGAAGGTACTATTTGAAAGGCATTTAGGCTTGGAATGCTATTACACCTTGTGGTCAACCCTCATAGTCGGATGTGTGTTTCAAAAGAATAACGTTCCATACCACAGCGTATACATCGTTTACTGAAGTAGAATGATATATTGCAATGCGAGTTATCTGCAATTAATACTGCCATGTACTGCGTTTCTTATTTACCGTCCCATTCCCCCATGGGCACTAACGAGCCAAAAACCCTGGCAAATTACTTAATTCCCATCGACAGAAGCGTAAGACAAGATACGGGATGAAGCTCGGGCGGACGTATGAGAGCTATATTACAACAACCACTAACACTACAATCAACGACACACCAACACCCCTTCCTCACCATCCTCCAACATCATCTAGAACCCTCGGCCTTTGGAGACGTTAACATGGCGAACCGTCAGGCATGAAATTATAGCTGGAACCGGGCCCCAAAAGTGCTCCCGATGATGACCAAACGGGCAGCCACATCTACAACCCCAAACCCCAAAGCGCCAGCCCCGCGACAAGCGCAACGGGGACCATCTGGCCGACGCTCACAGCGGCTGCGCCGCCAGTGAACTGCGACGGCTTCGAAGTGGTAGTGGTAGCATTAGCGGTCTTGTTGGCGGCGCGCGTCGTCGTAACCGCGACGGGGGTGGTGGAGGCAGCCTTGGTGCTGGCGCTGGCAGAGCTGGTCTTGACGGTGCTGTTGGCGGCGACGGAGAGGGGGGTGGAAGGCTTGATGGTGATAGAGCTGGCGGAGACGGCGGGGGTGGAGCTGGGCTTGACGGCGCTGCTGCTGCTGAGGGTGACGGGTACGGCGGATGGGACCGTCGAGGAGGAGAGCTTGAGCGTGCTGGTGCTGAGGGAACTCGCGGAGCTGGCATAGACTGGGGAGCTAATGGGGGCTAGAGAGCCGAGGGAAGAGGAACCGCCGTAGGCCATTGCTGCTGAGAGCTTGAGAGGAGCGGGAAAACGATCGTTAGGTTTGAGATTGAGATTGAGAGAAGGGCTCAAACGAGGAGAGGGGGAGAGAGAGGGAGAGAAGTGTGTAACGAGAGTAGAGTGTCACTTGCAAACGACCGTTCTATCCTGCTTGAGAAGGCAACCCACTCGCATGCACGCCGTATATATACTCATCCCTTTCACACCCTCTCTCTCGCCTTCTGACTAGCCAATCCTCAATATGCAATGACGCCTTGAGCCGGCGCACGCTCGTCATGTCACTCGACCGATGTCCAATATTCCTGACTTCCGAATCTGTGCATCTTACCCCTGCCTGTCATGCTCTACATTCGTTCCACATCGCCCAAAGGCGCACAATCCAGCCTCGTGGTGCTCATTTGGCCACTCAGAGAGCTGCCACTTTGCAATAGCGGGCTCGTGCGGGATAAGGGGCTTGTGGTAGTCAAGCGGTGGGAGCCGAGATGCAGAATGCAGAAGCAGGAATCTGGGTAGCGGGGGTCTAGAAATGACCTTTCCGGGCAGAGGGGGCCGGAGGGGGGGTTAGAGGGGAGAATAGCAGCACGTGTAGTTGGTGGTTTTTGGAGATGGGTTGGTGGAGAAGAGAGGATGAAATGAGTGCGGGAGGCGCTTTAGTGATAACCACGCCGGGTGCGCCGGTGACATTCCGGGGCTTGGAGAGGCGCAAAATTTGATACCTGGAGGAGATGAGATGATTTGAAACACAGGAAGTCCTGAAGATGGATTTTGACAGGGAATTGACGTCAATGGATGCACAACTCGAAGTCACGAACCTTTTCAACATGACTTGTTTTTTTCGGAGCAATGGGCATAGGAAAGGAGGGATTACTGTATTACGAGATGATAATGTAGCGTTGAACGCATGTTCGTTACGGTTGGCAGCATGGGGCTTGTCGTGGCGTGCTTATGGTAAAGGAGTTTTCTCTTCCGATGATGCAAGAGTTGGCGGAAATGGTGAAGTCAAGTTGTTCACGCACGTGCAAGGCCAACAACACACTCACATACTGCGCACATACCATCTCTCGATCCATCTCCACTCGTAAGTACGCCTAGCAGCGCCTCCAGGAAGGAAGTTATCTTAGCGCTCGTTCGGTTGCAAAACCGTCAGATTGAATATGAGCTGAAAGTCCGGCAGAAAGGACGCGTTCCTTCCTAATTTGTTACGCGTCTGTGGCTTTAACGAAAGCCTCCATATTAAACTGGAATCTGTAACGGGAGCTTCGAGCTACATATTAAGGGAGCGTTCGGTTGCAGCTCTAGAGGAGCGTCAATTTGATCTGGAGGTGTCTGTTCGGTCAATCTGGCGGCTTTCTGATCTGGAGCCTCTAGATCGGCAACCGCGTCAAATTCGCACGCTTTACCATATATCGTAGTTGAACTTGAGCTCTTGGCGTCAGATCAATCTGGAGCTCTTTTCTCCAGGTCAATCGTCAAGTCGAATCTGGAGCTCTGCTCGTGCACCAGTCCGATTGCCCACCATGCCCCCACCGCCACCGCCCTTACCGACGACGGTATTACTGCTGCAGCTGCAGGCCCTATACGATGGTAATAAAGGATCGGTAGTAGGTACGTTTTGGCAGAGGATTGATTAATGTGGGCAGAAGACGTCGCTAATTTTGAGCCTCATCTAAGGCCTTTTTAGAACGATCAACCGAACAGTCGGCTTATTTCAGATTGAGTACGACTACCAGATTAAGCGCCACTAATTATCTACTGGTTAACGCTGGTGGAAGCACAGACTGAAAAAGCTCCAGATTGCAATCGAACACTCCCTAAAATGAGGCCAAGAGCTCCATTTCAGAAGCCAGATATAGTAAAGTTGCCAACCTTTTAGCGTGTTTTTTGGGCGGTGAAAGGAGCACTAAAAAATCTGTGGCTAAGTTCTGATTCTGAGGAGTTTAACTGAACGATCGCCTCATAATCATTTTTGAGCTCTATATTGGTTAAATATGGAGCCTCTATTGAATATGAAGTTGCCACCGAACGACCCCTTAGCCGAAGCGTAAACAGATGGAGAGAGTCCCCTGACTCTTCCGCTCGAGTATGCTGCTACGTGTAAGAGTAAAGAGCTCTGCTCTGCACGCTTCACGCCAAATAACTTATAGTTCATTCATCATCTAAGCGGCAGTGTTATTGAAGCAGCTATCGAATCCATCGAACGGTAAACTTTTCATACAAAAGTACAAGCGTCACCGCGTGCCTGAAACCTGCTTTGCTCTGGCCGTGCCCATGTGTCCCTCTTCTCTTAACACTTCCCTACTTCTCATATCCTTGTCTCTCCAACCATGCCCCCTCCTCTTTGTAAGATAAAAGTGAAATCGCTCATCGTATTTAAAAAAGGTGGCGCAGCACGCTTTGAAGTAGAGCGAGAATATCAAAAAGTCGCTAGAGCACCTAAGCAATTTGGGGAACGGTCCTCCTATCCATGAAGCGCCTGCTATGCCAAAACCACCGCCTTGGAGCCGTGAAAATTCAGGGCCGAGGAAATCGAACAAGGCAAAAACAAAATCGTCATGGGCGTAGCAAAGGTAGGAAGTGGAAAGCGGTGTGGGAAGTAAGATGCGGCAGTGATTATTAAAAAAAATTAGTTGGTAATAGTTTCGTGTGCATGTTAAGAAGCGTCGAGTAAGGAGGTATCAAACTTCCAGATAAGTGCAATGCATGTCGTTGGGTATTCGAACAGCATTACGAGAAACTTCTCAAGGTAGATACACTCAAACTAGTCCGGCAATGCGCCCGGAGACGTGTGATTGAACCGAGGAAGAGATTGTCATAAGAGTGGAGAACCAGCCCGGAACAAAGTTGTGGAGAATGAGCAGGATGACTGCAATGAGAAGAGGAAGCTGTTTCCGAAGTTAGCACTGCTAAAAGTCTCAAATGTAATAGAGCCGAAATTACCCAAAAGAACCACAGATTATTATCCTTGGGTGTCTTCTTGAGCTGCTGCGCATGTGCCTCACGCAGCTCTTCTTGCTTTTCTTTCGAGAGGGGCTTCTTCCCGATCCTGATGTCCAAAGTTTCCATTTTGGCGCGCGTCACGCTTGAGGAAGCTTCGCCAACAGTACTGTCAACTTCGGCCGTTTTCTGATCTAATAAGGTCTCCTGATCCAATAAGGTCTCCTGATCCAAGATGGTTTCCGCCATGGTGTTGAGCTTCTTCACAACGTCGCTATCCTCCCCGCGGACGGGATATAGATGATCATATGAAGGAGGTGGAGATGGAGCAGAGAATGGAATATAGTTGCGCCAGCCCGGCTCCTCGACTACTGTCGCTTCGCTTGACGACGAATCGTTACGTTGAGGAACTCTGTGAGGAACAAGAGAGCTGATGCGACGAACCATCGGATGGGCTTGATAATCTGGGAGATTCGGCATTGGGGGCAGTTGGAAAGTGGGGAAGTTCCAGTTGACGTTCTGCTGGAACTGGTGTATCTGGGCAGCCAGCTGGTTTCCCCAGTTGAGTATGGCTGCAGGTGAGATTGGTGGCTCTTGTGGAGGCTGTAAAGTTACAGCACGGCTATTTGCAGAGTGAAGTATGGTACTATTGCGTCGTGAGTGGACCCACACGTTCGCTGAAGTAGCTTCGGCACTTTCTTCCACCTCCTCACTAGAGCTGCTGTCGTCTGGTTCAGTACTTATTCCGGATGAGAAATCGCTGATCGGCGTATGCGATGGACCCTCCCATAGTGACCTAACCGAAACAGCACTGCTGGCTCGACTGCGCAATGATACAGCTCCAGCGCTGCGTGTTCTGGTATGGTGAGGTATTCTACGAAGGCTCTCGACAACTTCTGGTGAAGAAGCAAGTTCTTCTGCAAGATAACCTCGAAGACTGCGTGTCATGGGGTCTGCACCTCGGAGGATAAGGCGACGAACAATCTGAGCGTGTCCATGCATAGCAGCCATCATAAGCGGCGTAAAACCACTATTATCCCTGACATCAGGATTGGCTCCTCGCGCAAGAAGGCCAGCGGCAAATCGAGTGTAACCCAAGCTGCATGCCATCGAGAGCATAGTTGCGCCGTTGCTTCGCTTCAAGTTGAATTTTGGTGGATGTGGGCTTTCGTCCATGTCAATGATGTCTAGTATAGCGAGCAGCAACTCCTCGGTGTCCATCATGGCTTCGGAGCCTGTTGCCTGCCTGTGCTGTCGTTGGCCGGTGTAAGATCCGCCAGTTGGAGATCCATCCCAGCTCATTCCTCCAGCTGCCATCCGACGCAATACATCGAACTGGCCTTGACGGGTCCCGTTAGATTTGAGACCAAGAGCTGTGATGGCCATCTCTAGTAGCTGGCGTTCGTCATCGGCGATGTAGGTAAACTTGTAATCTGAGGCCAAAATCGGTTGTGGTGAGTACCCTAATTCTACCTTGTGCCTCAAAGTGACTCGAACATGGCCGGGCACTGCAGACGGAGGCACGAGGCACACCAACGTACTGGGGCCCCAAAAAGTGGTGGTCGTGGCTACATTGTCCCCAAACATAACTTCAACCCCTTGGTAAAAGCCTCGACCAAGACAGGTCACTTCAATGCCTCCACACTGTGGACCCTCTGCAGGAACGACTTTATTGATGGCAGGTGGCGGATCTGGAATACTGTTAAGTGGGTTTATTAATTGGCTTGCGAGGCTGTTTTGGAATTGTTGGTGTTGATATGCACTCATACCAGGTCGCGACGCGGAGACAGGGCTGCCAGTCCTACTTGGATGAGCAGAATTGGGAGCAGAAAAGTAAGCACCGTTTGCAAGATTTTCATAGCTTGTAGTCCGAGGACCTGGGGTGATCAAACCAGACGTTGCTTGTGCTGCAGAAGTCATCGGAATAGGCATAGCTAGAGAAGTCGGCACCATTGAAGTGTCCGGAGAGAGTATGTATGAACTGTTTGGAGGGAAGGACGTAGGAGGAATTCCGTTAAGACTAGCAGAGTTGGGGCCACTTGGAAAACTAGTGATCGCCGAATCTGCCCTAGTCATATTCAATGTGCTGGGAATCTTTCGATGGGCCGAAGAACTGGGTTTCCGCTTCTTGTTCGGACCAATCTGAGTTGATGGCGATGCCTGCCGTGACATATTCCGAGGTGTCATTGAGGCACATGTTGGATGGGATGGTATACCAGTCGCTTGTCCAATTGCCTGTTGATTCACGAAATGGGACGGATAATGCCGCTGCTGCAGGCTCTGAAGGTCGGTAGTGGAATGATACGGTCTAGGGTAGGCAGTACGTGTCATGCTTTGGTCAGTTTCGTACATATCTTGACCCATCTGCACGTGAGATATCTCAGTAGTTGCCGTATTTGTATTAGACCCTGGGATATTTTGCGTTTTGTGATCATCTGTGATCAATATAGCGCAAGTGATGCTTTGGGCCACGACAACATTTTCAGAGTTTTTTAGTGTGAAGATGACCCTAGGTAATTAGTTTGGCTGCTGCATTGGAAATGTACAAGGAAACTCACTGGAATCCAGTTTTCTCTCCCTGATGTCGGCAGTAGCAGGCAATGCGCATTGGAACATCAATCTGTCTGGCGCCTGGCGGGAAGAACGCTGGTGCGTGAGGAAGCCCATCCTTAGGTGGTTTGGGCTCCTCCCAATCTTTATACTCTTTGTCATTGAAAACGATTACTCGGTCCTGTTCGTACTCGAGCCAGGTTTTCTCATCTTCTACCTTTTTCACTCTCTTTCGTCCCGCACGTTTACGTTCGCGATTCATGCAATTTTCGCAGATGCGCACTTCGCCACCGTTTAGGGGATGGCTAGGGTCGTTTCCATCCTCGCTCCCAGCATTTGAGTCGTTGGACGGTCGTCTTGGAGGCATTTCTTCTAAACTAGCTGCGCGTCGATATAACTGTTCCAAGAGTCCAGGTTTCTGTATGGCACTAGCGCACACTAGCATTGTGTGTAATTCCAATGTTTCTGGTTTATTCTCATATTTTTCTTTGTCTTTATCCGTGGCTAGGAGTTTTGGCTTAGAGATTGTGTGTGTTGGTAGATGAAGTGTAGTTACTCCCGGGGGGAGGGGAAAGATAGTGATTCTCATATTGATCTGAGTCTCAACTCGAGACTTGTTTGAATCACTCATGACCCAAAACGAAGGCACTACCTGGATGTGGTCATCAGCTGCATTAAATGAGGCTGTAGCTGGATTATTATATGGTGAAGGCGTCATCCCCAGAAGGCCTGAAGCATGGCTATCTGTCCATACCGGATCCGAAGGGGTGGGATTCCAGCTACTGCGAATGCCGACACCATCTTTAGGAATAGGTGACGGAGATTGGTTGTTAAGAAAGGCAGTTGGTGAGTTGCCTTGGCTTGGTATCATTGGACCAGAGCTAGGTGAACCGTCACGTGAGCTATCTCCAATAAAAAATGCGGGCTTGCCAATGTTCGCGGGTGCCTATGTGAATACTTAGCCAACACCATACAGCTATGACAATGGGTGCTTACCCTGGGGATATGCTGAAGACCGCGACTGTGTTCAAGCTTTGAAGGCGTGATTGTCTCCTCAGGTGGCCCACTTCCAAAAGGTCCAGGGCTGTTTGGACTACTGAATGAAGGGAAATTCGTGGCCATGTGTGTGCCAATCGAGTCAAGTTCCCGTTCGGTATGCATGAGTTGCTTGCTGTACGCAGTATTTCCATACTCCAGTTTCATATCGTGATCCACAAGCCAAGGACCGTTATCCAATGATTCCATAGATTCAGCCACAATAGGAGAGGTTTTGCGTTTACGACTGCGGGAAGATTCGGACGAGGAGTCTTGAATTGAGCTGTCTGGTGATGCAGAGGAGCCTCCGTCCATGGAGCGAGGTTGAAGGGCGGGTGGCTGGTGGGAAAGAGCCTCGTTTTGCAGATGTACAGGTTTTACATCAGATACAAAGATCGGAGTTGCTGGGGGAGCGGGAGATTGTACGAAAGAGTCATTGAAGAATTCTGGTTGCGTAAAAGGTGTATCAGTAGCGAAGGACTGATCAAATACAGTAAAGTTGTGTTCACCCCATTCTGCCATGTCAGCGTCAAGTACGACGGGCCTCCATGAGTCGTTGTCCATTCCCTCCTCCAGGTATCAACTGGCAACAACACAGGCGACCGCGGAAATGATATATATCGCGCTCGCCGAAGGGTAAACAGCGTATTGAGATGGATGAGGGTTCGGGGAGCCGGGAGCAGATCCGGGAAGAGTGAGCGGCCGGAAGCGACTCGGATCGGTGCAGGACGTCTAGAATAGTGACGACATGGTAAGGCTGCGGTGGAAATAGCAGAGAAGCGAAGTTAAAGGGAGGAAGGCAAGGTTTGGTGGCGTCGTTGGGGGTGATGTTTTCTGTGTGTGGTGCGCGGTGCGGAGTTCTTGGCTGGGCAGCAGGTGTAGACGAGTAAGAGTCAAGGCCCACGGTAAGACAACAGGCTCGTCCTACAAGGTGCTCAGGCAAGAGCACTGGTGAAGTCAAAAGCAAAACCCAAGTTAGAGTAATGCTCTCTCTTTGGCCTACAGTTCTTTGACACTCAGAAGGTGACCGTTGGCCTAAATGAAGCTGGAATGGGTCAAGGGCTGCGTGTGCTGATCAGGGAGAGGGCATGCGGAGAAGAGATTGACGCTATTCTGGCACCCTCGCAACCCCCACAAGTAGCAGCCCTTCCTCCTGGAGGGAGGACCTTGCGAACCACCTTGCGAGCCACCTTGCAACGCTTGCTTGGCCGTTGCTAACACGCAACCTCCCCATGTACTGCTACAACTGCTGCGAGCAGTGCCGCTCTACCCTCACCGTCTCTGCGCCCCGAGGCGAGCAGCTACCACTCTCAAAAGCTGGACACCCCGCATGCATCGTCACCGTGGAAGTCAATTGCGTCTGTCTGCTCCCTTTTGGCCCTCTCATCACTCGAGTCTCGCGCGGACCCACAGGCACGCAAAGTATATGAACTTCTCACCCTCTGCTCGACGCTCCCCGGTCAATGCTAGCTGCAGTTCTCGGCCTGTTTATCTTTGGCTCAGACTCGAGATAGCATTATGGCTTGGGTCTTCGCAGTAGGTCCGATTCTTCGGAAGGTTTGACGTATCGCAGGCCCTGCTGACGAGCCGCTCTCGCAATGCAGGAATACTGTGTAAGGAAAGCCCTAAGAGGGCGAAGTATCAGGAACATGCGTGGTCCACAGCCGAACCATCGCACGCGGAGATTAGGCCGATAGGCTCAGTGGCCTAGCCACAGTCGCCATCGCCATCGCCCTCGGGCTTTGACTTTTCGGCCTTCTGCAAGGCTGGGAGAGGCCCTCGGCCCGCTTTCTCCACGGGTTCCAATTTTGAACAGGTACAACGGCAAGCAAATTACGCCACTGTATGCAGTCTGGAGATCTCGCCTACAGACCCCCCCGTCTGGATGCCTGTAATTAGGAAAACTTTTACTCGAGCCGAACGTCGTTGCTCATTGTTTGCGTAACAGAAACATCCCACACGAACGAAGTTTTACGGATGCTGAAGAAGCCTTCCATTTAGCCCTTCCGGGGCTCCTCCGCTAGCCTCCATAGTGGCAACTCAACGCCTCCTGCCTCTCACTGATGAATCTGTTCCAGCTATCTGCAGCCAGCGTCGTGTTGCGTTATCAACGGTGATTTGCCATCGAACCTGAATCATCGATATATCGCACATAGCCTTGATTACAGATTAATCAGCTTAGTTTTCCAAAGCCCGAACCGTTCCAATCTTGGAAAGTGAACCTTCACTGAGTGTCATCACCAGCTGCACAGATACAACACCATATCAACACCGTCAGTTGAAGACCGTGCCTTGCATTAAGTTTCGCCGTCCACTCTCTTCCTATATTGTGATCGCCGGCTTTAGGATCTAGAAGTTTGTCGTTTCTCTGCATCCACATAAGGTTGGCGGAAAGGGTTGGCTCTCACCGAAATGCTCGATCTGTATCGTGTTATCTAAACGGCCTTCTTACGCCAAATCTATACTAATTACATGTGCAATGCCTTTCAGGAACAGATAGAATCCCAAAAAAAAGCCCCAGACTATCCCTAACCCGCCGAGTTGCGTCCGACTGCTATCGATAAGGGTTTAGCCAATCAGATCAAATCGCCATGCTCAGGAATATGAGACTGGTGATGTCCACTAAATATCATATAAACAGCCTATATAGCTTAAGTCGCTTAATATGAGGTAGCCAACACTCATTCTTTCTGCAGAACGGAATCTGAATATTTTACACCTAAAATGCGTCCTTGGCGCTCGCAGAGGCCCCTTTTAGTGTTTATTGTCTCGTGGTTTCCAAACAGTATTTGGTGAAAGCTTTGATAGAGGCTTCGTTCGTGGTGTTCCCGAGACAATCTTTGAGCCTGCAAAGATCGAGGGTAGATTTGGTGTACCATGGTCGTGAAAATCGGGCGGCCACGGCTCTGGTAGTGGGTTTTTAGCGACCTGATTTAGTTAAACGTTAGGCATATTGAGTCGGCTGAACAAGGTCTAATTGGAAGGCATGGTTGATGGTATTTTATTGATTAAATCTATATAGGCTATACACGTACTTGTGATTCTAGTTGTTCCGCACGGACCACATACTCGATGGACGTCGACCTGACAGTTGGACATCTAAAGGTTATATCAGTACTATATTTACTCTAGTAATTCGTTTAAGCTCGAGTCAGTACGTCCGCGTCGATGCCGCTCAATGAAGATCAATCACCCCGTTCCGTGTTAGGATAAAACTCTTAATTCAGACGGGTTGGTCTTTGTCGCATTCGCATCGTACCTAGCACGCTAGAGCCTGAATGGGGCTTATTAGCGTCAGTCGAAGTACCAACAACAGTATGGTTCTAGTGCTAAACCACCTGCCGCCCCTCCACTTTTGTCTTTCTATCGAATTTCAGATGCTGCAAACACTTTCTCACCGCATTCTGGAAAGATACCCAATCATGCTTGTGTATCTTAGTTCATCGCTGGCTATGATGAGTTTGCTTTTATTTACGCTCTAGCGTCCTTGTTTATTGAAGTAAAACTATTTTCCGGTACCGATACGCAATTGAAAACGCTCTCAGAGATTTCCGTGCCGTATCGCTTTTACTACTTGCTCATGTCTCTACAATGGGGTTAGTTAAGGAATTGCTACAGATATTCTTACACTGGAACCTCGCAGAGGCACTGCATGACCTAGAGCAGCCGGGAACCTTTATCACGATGAACCCGCCAACAATGGCCCTGCGAACTGGGCTTTGTCGCCGATACGGAAGTTTACTCGTACGGTGATTCATCACGATCCAAATAAATGCCGGCTCACAAGATGAAAACTTACGAGCATTGGTTTCGATATAATGGTTCTTGATGCGGCACCACTGCTCTCATCTATTTGCCTCTAAACTTCCCTTGCAAGTGAACTTTGCTAAACCTTACTTCATTTGGGAAACCTTTGCAATATAATCGTCACTGGACCACATGCAAACCAATTGTAAGTTTGCTGAGACATTGGGCACTGTGGCAAAACCCTTTCCCCCCTCCTGAGCACCGCTGCAACACAGGTCCCGTGACAAACCTCTTTCGCACCACTATGTTTCTGTCAGCGATTAGAAAACCTCATCTCCTTTAATGCCGTATTGTCTCTGCAGCTAACGTTCCAGGATATCATTGCCTCCCCTGCCAAATTAATTTTATTATATTCTTCTGACCATCACCGCCTCATTTTCTTCTAATCTCCCATCTCCCTATTCCACATAAACAACACCGTATGACACTCCCTTCATAGCTTGAATCAATGCTTTACCAAGGCTACATCACATAGCATTTATTAGTGCTGTATGTCCTGTAACTGCTGTGGAAATCCATTTTACCACTACTAGCATCACAAAAAATGATCTAAATGTATGTATATGAGAGTAACACGCCATTATATATCCAAACAGACGTTCCCACTCTCTCATTTTTAAATCTGCAATAAGTTTTCCGCCAACGCCCATTCGCCACATGCCCGAAAGCCGAAAGCCGGCATCTGCAAAGCCAAAAACAACCGAAATACCTCCCCATCCCCAAAATAGCTGGCAATTACAATTTAGCTCACCTACACCACGCCAGCAGCCTGGCTCGTGGTCCTGTACTCCTCGAAACTCTGCACACGCTCAGCGGAGCCGCCCGCGTTCTCCTTCCCCTGCACCTGTGTCTCCCACGCCTCCTCTTCCTGCGCGATTAGCGCATGGAACTTGTGCTGCTGGCCGCGCGGGAGGTAAATTGGGGGTTGCTTGAGCTGAGCGGCCGACTGCGTGACGAGGATGTGCTTGATCGGCGACCCTACACATCATCAGCAAAACGCTCCAGGGCAACATTCCACCACAGGAATAAAACCAGACCGCAGAAGGAGTTGCAGTACACAAGAGGAGCGGGGGTACAACTCACCAGGCGTCTCAAACATGCTCTCGCCTAACAGCCTCTCCAACACTGTCCTGAGCCCTCTCGCACCGGTCCCCATCCCGCCGGCCGCCTTGGCGACTTCCCTTAGCGCGCCGCTTGTGAAGCGCAGCTCGATGCCGCTGAGCTGGAATAGCTGCTCGTACTGGCGCAGCAGGCTGTTGCGCGGCTCTGTGAGGACCCGCACCAGCGCCTCTTCGTCGAGCGCGGACAACGCGCACGAGATCGGGATGCGCCCGACGAGTTCGGGTATCATGCCGTATTTCTGCAGGTCGGCGGGCTCGACGAGGTCGAGGGTGTTATAGAGGGCCTGTGTGGGAGGCGAGGAAGGCTGAGGGGATGCGTCGGGGGTCTTGCCAAAGGGTGTGGAGCGGGCCGGAGTGGGCGGGGGGATGAAGAAGGGGAGGTGCTTCTTGAAGAGGGCATCTTCGCCTTTGAGCATTGTGTCGTGGGGACCGGAGTTGGGGTTTGAGGCGCGCACTGGGGCGCCAAAGCCGATGCTGCCTTTGGAGATGCGGTCGAGGATCATTTTGTGCAGCCCGATGAAGGCGCCAGTGAAGATGAAGAGGATGTTGTCGGTGCGGATATTGAAGACTTCGCCTTTACCGCCGGGAGAATTGGTGTTCATCCCTCCCCCCGCACTACCTCCACCACCGCCGCCTGGGTTAAGAGGATTCGAGGAAGGAAAGCCGCCGCCGCTGCCCGGTATCGTGCCGTGACTCCTCCCACCACCACTTCGCTCTTGCTTTGCTTGGATCTGGAGTGTAGTACCTTCAATTATCTTGAGGAGAGCTTGTTGAACGCCTTCGCCGCTGACGTCTTTGCCATGGGTGACCTTCGCAGTAGCGATCTTGTCGATCTCATCGAGACAGATTATACCCCGCTCGGCGGCTGCGACGTCGTAGTTTGCAGCTGCTAGGAGGCGCTGCACGCAGACTTCGGCATCTTCCCCTATGTACCCAGCTTGTGTGAGAGGTGTGCAGTCGGACATACTGAAGGGAACGTCGAGAACACGCGCGAGGGTTTTGGCCATGAGCGTTTTTCCAACGCCGGAAGGGCCTAGGAGGAGGACGTTGGATTTCTCGATCGTGAGCGGAGTGTAGTCGAGGATTTGGGGTGTTTCGTGGGGGGATTGCTCTTGCGATTGAGGTTGAGGAGAGGGAGGGTACAGGTTTATTGTAGATTGCTGACCTGGAAATTCATCTATTACATGTATAAGTCATGACTGCTTTTCGTAAATGGTGTCGGGTGGTGGATGTACTTTCTACGGGATGCCGGTGCCCCATTTCCCTCCTAGCTGCTTGCGCCTCAAGCTCTGCCTGCTCATTATCTAGCCGTTGAAGCTCCTGTATCCGCTGGTAATGATTGTACACAGCAACACTTAGCACCTTCTTCGCTCTCTCCTGTCCCACCACGAATTGGTCTAGATGTTGTTTCAATGCTTTGGGCGTTATCCGAGGCGCTCCTACATTGCTTGCTCCACCCAGCGGGCCGCCAGTCGGCTGACCGGGCTCGTATATACCTGTGAAACCCTGACCTGAGAAGTCCGAGCGGTGGTATTGGCCTGATGAGGATTGCTTTGCGGAGGTGAGGAAGCTCCGGCGGATCGAGGCCAGAGCGAGGTAAGAGACGCGGGCTTGCGGGGACACAGTGATATAGAGAGCTGTCTTCGTCATGATGGTAGGATTGAGCGCTCCTAGGGCGCAAGGTTGAAGCTATCCTGGAGAGGAGAGGTGGTGGGTGGCGGAGGTCAGCGACCTTGTGTCTTGAACATGACCTCTCCAACCCTTGAGTCAAAGCTCGGCGGGGTTTCAGCGGCGACTGATAAGCGTCCAGGGGATCTACATTAATTAATCGACGGGGACTGGGGTTCTTTTCATCTGTGTGGCCAGCTGTATATGGGAGAGGATATGAACAGTAGGAAATTCATGAATAGAGGATGATGCTGTATTATAAGTGTATTGTAAGTGGTGTAATAGTTGGTGATAGGGTATTGTCGGCGAGTGAGCCATTTGAGGCGCCAACACTAAAGAAGCAAAGGTCAACGGCAGCTATACCGTTTGTGGGCAGGGCTTTTTTATGACGTTTGTTGCAGGGTTTGGCGCTGGTTGGGATTGTTCGTCGCTCAGCTTTTGTGTAAGTCCCCAATGGTGGGAATCCAAAACCCCGCAAACCATATCTAGCCCTATAAACTGTCGCTTCTTGCGGCTGCTCATGGTTTTTTCTCGTGTGCCCCTTTTGTGAAACTCTTTGAAACTCACAGCCGCCTGCTATTAAAGGCTCCGACTGCGCCCCCGGAGAGTCCATATCAATCGCAGACATGGCACTCAATGAAGCTTCACACAACACTGTCATGACGGGCCCCGCAGGTGATGTGCCTGGAGATGGAACTGGTATAACGCCATTCTCATACCCTCGAATCGAATTGAATTGGCTAATTGATTATAGGAATTACTCAGCTCGATCCATGGCTATCACCGTTCAAGGATGCTCTTCGCAGCAGATACAGCAAGGCACAGCAATGGATCAAGACCATCAATGAGACAGAAGGTGGAATGGAGAAGTTCTCAAGAGTAAGCAGTCCCTCTCTATTCTCTATGAAGAGTAGCGCTAATTTTTATCCACAGGGCTTCGAGAAGTTTGGGTTTAACGTCAAGGAAAATGGCGATGTGGTGTATCGAGAGTGGGCACCAAACGCCCTACGGGCATACTTGATTGGAGATTTTAGTGAGATCGTGATCTTATTAAGGCGCAAACCGTATACTTACGAGGATCGTTTCCAGATAATTGGGATCGCGACGCTACGCCAATGACAAAAGACAGTTATGGAGTTTGGGAGGTGACGATACCTGGAAAGGATGGACAAGCAACTATACCTCACGATTCCAAGATCAAGGTACTTCTGCATGAACCTACCACAAAGACGGCAACATCTGACAAGGAATCTCAGATATCTCTCGTCGTTCCTAACGACCACGCCCGTCAAGAGCGCATCCCTGCCTGGATCACCCGAGTCACTCAGGAGATCAGTGTTTCCCCAGTGTACGACGCTCGGTTTTGGAATCCTTCAAAGGAACAGCAATATGTCTTCAAGCACCCTAGACCCCCGAAGCCCCTTAGCGCTCGAATCTACGAAGCCCATGTTGGTATCTCCTCAGCCGAGCCGAAAATCGCGACATACAAGGAATTCACACAAAACGTCCTACCCCGAATCAAGCATCTAGGGTATAATACAATCCAGCTGATGGCTATAATGGAGCACGCATACTACGCAAGCTTTGGATACCAAATCAACAGCTTTTTCGCTGCTAGCAGTCGGTACGGACTACCGGATGACTTGAAAGAGCTTATCGACACTGCTCATGGCATGGGAATCACGGTTCTATTGGATGTCGTGCATAGCCATGCATCGAAAAACGTCCTGGATGGTCTGAATATGTTCGACAACACCGACCATTTATACTTCCATGAAGGTGCAAAAGGAAGACATGAGCTATGGGACAGCAGACTGTTTAATTACGGCCACCATGAAGTGCTAAGATTTCTTCTAAGCAATCTTCGGTTCTGGATGGACGAGTATCAGTTCGATGGGTTTAGATTTGATGGGGTAACGAGCATGCTTTACCTCCATCACGGTATCGGAACGTAAGTTCTTTCCAGCACCAAATCTGAGTCTTCTTGCTTGCTAATATATGAAAGTGGATTCTCTGGTGGATATCACGAGTATTTTGGGCCTGGAGTGGATGAAGAAGGTGTTGTTTATCTCATGTTGGCAAATGAGATGCTCCATCAGCTCTACCCAAGCGTCATCACCATCGCAGAGGACGTTTCAGGTATGCCGGGACTGTGCGTTGCACTTTCGCTAGGCGGGATTGGATTCGACTATCGGCTGGCTATGGCAATTCCAGATCTTTACATCAAGTGGCTAAAGGAGAAGCAAGATATCGACTGGGATATGGGGAATCTTGCCTTTACTCTAACAAATCGTCGCCGTGGCGAAAAAACTATCGCTTATGCAGAGAGTCACGACCAAGCGTAAGTCGATTTGTTGCCATTGCTTTCAACATAACTAAAATATCGCAGTCTTGTTGGTGACAAGTCGCTACTCATGTGGCTTTGCGATGCAGAGATGTATACAAACATGTCAGTGGTAACTCCACTGACTCCGGTTATCGATCGAGGCCTTGCACTCCACAAGATGATTCGATTGATTACACATGGCCTAGGAGGGGAAGGATATCTAAACTTCGAGGGCAACGAATTCGGGCACCCAGAATGGCTGGACTTTCCCAGAGAAGGGAATGGCAACAGCTTTCACTACGCCCGCCGACAGTTTAATCTCGTTGATGACCACCTTCTTCGTTACAGATTCCTTAATGAATTTGACAGCAAAATGCAGTGGACCGAAGAGAAGTATGGCTGGCTCCATTCTCCTCAAGCCTACGTTAGCCTGAAGCACGAAGGCGACAAGGTCATCGTATTTGAGCGGGCTGGTCTGCTCTGGATCTTCAATTTCCACCCCTCTACCAGCTTCACAGACTATCGTGTGGGTGTCGAGCAGGAGGGCACCTACAGGATAGTAATTAGCTCTGACAGCAAGCTGTTTGGTGGGCACGGAAATGTGGACGAGAGTACGAGATTCTTCACGACACCTTTTGGATGGAATGGAAGGAAGAATTTTTTGCAAGTCTACATACCCACACGGACAGCTATTGTAAGAAACCCCTCTTGTTACTCTAAGTTGAGTGTGGCATTTACTAACTATCACAGGTCCTCGCGCTCGAATCCACATTGTAGTGGTGGAAACCCCGTGTTGATGTTATCATTGTATTCTGTCTTGCGGATACTGCAATAAAATGACTAATTTGTACTGGAATGGCTTGGGAATTTACCTTTCACCTTTTAGATAGAATTATGACGAGCATTTTCTTTTTCACGTGATAAGCTCCCTTTAGCCTGACCTTGGCTCGGTAATTTCACGAAGCTCACAACACCATGCAATTAGCTCTTGCTTAAAAGTTGAATATTGCGATCAGGGTAGCTCCCTGCTAACAGCCATAACATTCCCAACTGGTAGCTGGCTGGCTGGTGAATTGCAGCTGTGAAGGGTTTCCGGTGCGACCATCTCTTAGCCCAAGACGGTTGGCGCGGTTTCTGCCGAGTGCCCTTCCGTGGACCCAGTTCAATCCTCAACCCTCGAGCTCCATTTCATCCACTCTACACCCCTTCACTCTCATCACGTCTCCCTCCTACATCTCTCACAATGCTCAAGAGGCAAGTACCATTTACGGATGAACCCAATTGGTGATTTCGTGGGTCTGACTTGGTCTTTACAGCGCCATTACGAGGCCGCTGCGAGCCTCAGCGTTCCGCCGGTCGGCGACCGTCCAACGCGCCTTCCAACCCATCAAGAGCAGCTTTGCTCCTGCTCTGTCTACTCGGTTCGCAAGCACAGACTCGGCAAGGGATGGCAAGATCCACCAGGTCATCGGTGCCGTCGTTGACGGTACGAGAAAACTTTTTCCGCTCGGGCCGGCAATGGAGCTCCTTGCGACCCATTGTCGGAGTGAGATGAACAAGGAAGCTAATCATCAATTACAGTGAAATTCGATACTGAGCAGCTTCCGCCGATTCTCAATGCCTTGACGACGGACAATGGCGGCCAGAAGCTGGTCCTGGAGGTCGCGGTAAGACAAGTTGATATGAAGGTATACAAGCCAACATTGCTAAATAGTCGATAGCAACATTTGGGAGAGAGTGTTGTCAGGTGTATTGCTATGGACGGTGAGTCTGTTTGTTCATCCTGTTCATCAATATATTTTTTTGCTAATCGCAATCGAAAAATTAGGTACCGAGGGTCTTGTCCGAGGCTCAATCGCTACTGATACTGGCTCACCTATCATGATTCCCGTCGGCCCTGGAACTCTCGGCCGTATCATGAACGTCACTGGTGATCCCATTGATGAGCGAGGTCCCATCAAGGCCACTAAGAAGCTTCCCATCCACGCCGATCCTCCAGAGTTCACCGAGCAGTCAACAACCGCCGAGGTTCTAGTTACTGGTATCAAGGTCGTTGACCTGTTGGCACCATATGCTCGTGGTGGAAAGATTGGTCTCTTCGGAGGTGCCGGTGTCGGAAAGACAGTGTTCATTCAGGAGCTGATTGTACTAATACACCACCTACATGATCAAATAATCGCTAACCGTGTTATAGAACAACATCGCCAAAGCTCATGGTGGTTTCTCCGTGTTTACTGGTGTCGGTGAGCGAACTCGTGAGGGTAACGATCTGTACCACGAAATGCAAGAAACCTCCGTCATCCAGCTTGATGGCGAGTCCAAGGTCGCTCTAGTATTCGGTCAGATGAACGAACCCCCAGGGGCTCGTGCTCGTGTCGCTCTTACTGGTTTGACTGTCGCTGAATACTTCCGTGATGAGGAGGGTCAGGATGGTAGGTCGATCTCAAAAGAAATTGCTATTATTTTTACTAAGACTTGGATAGTGCTTCTATTCATTGACAACATCTTCCGTTTCACGCAAGCTGGTTCTGAGGTATCTGCCTTACTTGGTCGTATTCCATCTGCCGTCGGTTATCAACCCACTCTCGCTGTCGACATGGGTATTATGCAGGAACGTATCACAACCACACATAAGGGATCTATCACATCCGTGCAGGCTGTGTACGTGCCTGCTGATGATTTGACTGATCCTGCCCCTGCCACTACCTTCGCCCATTTGGATGCCACTACTGTGTTGTCTCGTGGTATCTCCGAGTTGGGTATCTACCCCGCTGTCGACCCTCTAGACTCCAAGTCCCGTATGTTGGATCCTCGTGTTGTTGGTGAGGACCACTACCAGACCGCAACCCGCGTCCAGCAGATGTTGCAAGAGTACAAGTCGCTCCAGGATATCATTGCTATCTTGGGTATGGACGAGTTGTCGGAAGCTGATAAGTTGACTGTCGAGCGTGCCCGTAAACTTCAGAGATTCTTGAGCCAGCCTTTCACTGTTGCTCAGGTCTTCACGGGCATTGAGGGTAAGCTGGTCGATCTTAAGGACACCATCAGGTCCTTCAAGGCGATCATGGACGGCGAGGGTGATGATCTACCGGAAGGTATGCTATGAAACTCACATTGATGTTCTAATAACAAATCGCTGATATATCTTGTAATATAGGTGCTTTCTACATGGTTGGCGACTTTGAGTCAGCGCGGGCGAAGGGTGAGAAGATTCTTGCGGACCTTGAGAAGTCGTAGACTCAGAACTCAATAAGATGACAAAAATCCGCCACCTGATAGATACCCATCAGAAAAAACAGCCCCTCGTGTATTTTCCTATTGTACAGAACCAAAAAATAAATATCGGGAGGAACACGGGGGGTTTGGCTTTTCCCCCTGGATTTCTGGCGGGTTTTTAGCAGATGACTTGTAATCCTACTAGTGGCAAACTTTGCGCTTCCATTTTGCTCTGATCTCCTTGCGTCTTTATCTTGTAGTCGTCACTCATCAAAGATTCCTCTTAGCCGGTGGTGAGGTGAAAAGATGGATCTTCTCTTTGTTTAATACTTTGCTTGCCTGTTGCAATGCGGGTATGTGCATATGCGTGAAATGTGGCTGTCTCCCTCCATGTCCTCTAATTCCACGATGACGATATGTTAGAATGAAGAGATCCCGCTTTTAATAGAAGCCATAATCTTTGAACCTTGGGTAAATCAGTAAATGAATCTCGTACGGAACACCAACTACCGTCTCCGACTCTAGTATAGTATTTTGTGCTCTTTCCGGCCTCTAGTAAACATAATTCGAGAGTTCCATTTCGCAGAAACATCTTTCGTAGCTCAAGTCTCAGTTATCTCATAAATCGGACCCTTCGTGGATTGTTGGTGCACGGGTGTACTGCTCCTTATCAACCAACGAAATGCTTCATGAAGGTCGCGGTTTTAGTGGTAATTTGCTACTAAATAAGCCAAAAATTACCCCTTTTTATCGCCGTATCTAATATCCTTCCTCAAATCTAATTATTTATAAAATAAAATAAAATAGAAGCTCTTTAGCTTTTCTATCTATTATATTTAATAACTACGTTATAGCTGTATTATATTAAAAGTTATATATAGGTAGTTAGTTATCCCTTGCACCTGGTATAAGTGGTCTATGCGTATCACCCAAATTTCTGTATATTAATAATAAACTCCACAACGCCTATATTTTAAATCTAAATAAGTTAAAGCGACTACGTTTCTTATTGTCAGTCGTTGTCTATGACTGACTAGTCATGGGGTAGTCACGTGTACTGGTCACGTGAGCTAAGCGAGTATGAAATCCACCAGAATCCACCTGTAGAATAGTATTAACAATACAACGACTTCTTATCCATGTATCTTGATATACGCATCTGATTCCCTTTCACCTCCGCTGCACCTCGTCGAGTACCAGCCTCGACACTTATTATAGAAGAAAACGGCTTAGAAGTTTTTGGGCACACTATAGACGTGATATTATACCTAGTGTCGGCTAATTATAGCTGTAAGAATGCATATAGCGGATCTCGCCAAAGTCGCGATAAATTCGCGAGTACTGCTGTCTTTTTGGCCTATTTGGCGACGTAAAGGCGGGGCACGTTACAATAGCTTACCCCTATATTCCTCTAAGGCCCCCTTCTAGATTAATATACTATTAAAATAAGCCTTTATAGGTTAGGGGTTATACCTAAAGACGTACGCAAAGGATACCTAGTCTTAGTATATAAAGTAACGTTAAGCTTTAGTAGAGATATCCATCGGCAAAATATCGTCCTATCGGCACAAGAGTGGCTTAGAAACAAACTTTATGTCCCTGGACAACAACAACAGGGACTTAAACTTCCTATACAAGAGTCGGGTCAGTTTTCTAAAAGCTCTGCAGCTTTTCTACATGATAGGCGAACCAGCCTCCAGTAACCCGTGTTTACCGGGTCAAAGGAAAGCTCCCCAGAGCGGCCTGAACCGTGGCGATTCGCAACCAGCCCGAATTAACCCCAACACGGAAGCACAGAGCGTATCGAGTTGTCTGGCGGCTTGATACAAATCGAATTCCCTCGGGGTCGGGGACCGAAAATAGTCATGGACAGAGGCTGTCAATCCGTAGTTGGCTCTTCAAGGCCGAGACGGAGTCATTCATATCATACTTGAGTATCAAAATGTTGGTAATCCTTGGGCTAGTAGAAAACTACTTAGTTTACCTTGTATAGATTGAGATTCATGCGAAGAGTGGATCGTTAAGGGGTCCACAAGCTCAACGACCGGTTGACTACCTTATTAAGCATTAGCGTGGTGAAGCGGAACCTAGTAATTAATCTTCGGTGCCACTCTTCCTTGAGGGAGGAATGTGAGTCGGCCTAGGTCCAGATGAGGCTACATAGAGGAGCTGTAAATATATGATAGAACTGCATGGGATCTCGGTGATGGAGTCGGCGTGCTGTGATATGTTGCAACAAATTGTTAGATGTGCTGGCCGATGAGTTCCTTATACTGTGACACTACATCTGCAACTCTACTTTTGGAAATTCTTCAACAAGCAACCTCACAAACTAATCCCATCTTCACGCTGGTCAGTACAAATAAGCTTCAAGCATTCCATACAACGAAATACCTCACAACATCCGCGTGCACGGTATGAAGACACGAGAGAATGGATCACCAACCAAGCACAGACAATAAGCCGCAAAATCATAGAGTCGCGCAAGGAAAGATTCGATGAACAAGACCAGCTAGCTCAATACCTAGCGACTCCCATCGGTATTATTTTAGCCGTCAAGACGCTTCAGGCAAAATGTGGAAGAGATAAAAGAGGGAGCCACGAGCATACAATACAGAAAGGAAAAGGCACAAAGGCCTACGCTTCTGCCCACCCCAACCGTAGCACAAAAAGTCCAGATGGTCCCAAACACGCAGCAAGCCCCATTCCCTATCCGTATCGCTATAACACCCTGGCAAAACTGGCTGTGAAAGAAAAGAAAATTCCAAGAGAAAGACCAGAGTATACAAATACAAAGAGAAGATGCCTGCATATACAAAGTTGTTTTCGTGTGTCCTTGTGCTTGGACTCCTGTTTCACTCCATTACGACGATGCTGGCATCAGTTCGTGATCTTGATCAAAAAGAGGCTGGCCTTCCGTCCTGCTATTCGTGCATCCTTCATATTCCTATCTCCCAAATCCTTCAATTTCATAATTCGCCCACCCACTCATAGCTATTATTCTGCAACGCTTTGCGCCGCACCTCTTCCCCTAGGCGCACCACCTCTGCCCCTAAAGCCGCCTCTTCCGCGGCCAAATCCTCTTCCACGACCGCGTCCCCTAAATCCGCCTCTGTACCCATCAACACTGCCTTGTCCGAAAGTCTCCAGATTCTTCTTGCGTTCCTCGCTTCTAAACTCTTGCCCGCCGAGCCTACGTGATTCCTCGCGATCCTTTAGCTCCGATGAGATATTGTCAAAGAAGCTGGTGCTCTTGTTGTACGAGGCAGCAGCCGGAATGATAACGTCACCCTTCTCCGATAGTGCAGGGTTGAGTACATCTTCCGTGCCATTTGCAGCATGGCCGTTAGTGGCAGTTTTGGAAGTAGGTGGCGCAGCGATGTCACCGCCGAGCGGTGAGCCCGATGCGATGGCTTCCTTGGCCAGATCCTGTTTGTTGAACTTCGCGTTTGCAGATTCGAAGTCGAAATCGGTAGCAGGGACTTCCATCTTCAGCACTGGATGTGCGCTGTGTGGATGTGCACCCCTTCCACCCCTTCCTCCACGTCCAGCGCCCCGATGACCAGCGGCATAACCACCAGTGCCAGGCTGCTTGGAGTGGCGAATGTGATCGTTTGTGCGCATGTCATTGACCTTCTTGGCAAGGTTGTCCATGACGTCGTTCTCCTGCTTGTTTTGCTGTGGAGCCTGTGCCTTTGGTCCAGGGCCTGGACCTAATTTGGCCATTGCGGCAGCAACAGCAGCGGTTGCAGCTTGTGTTGCATTCTGGTATTGTAGCGCTGCATTTGCGGCAGCTTGGCCGGGTTGGGTGGGTGCAGCGGCTGGTTGAGTGGCTGTGGTTGGGGGAACAGCGGTCTTGGCACCTGGGCTAGGGAGAGGTACTGCGGGAACAATTCGGCTGCTCTTGGGTCCTGTGGGTGCGCTCTTAGGAGCACCAGATGGTTGTGTTGGCGGCGCCAATGTTTGTGTTGGAGCAGCGGGTGCGGCAGCAACATCTGGCTTCGATTCTTCCGGAGGTGGTGGGGCTTGTTTGGATGCGGTTGCAGGAGCTGGCGTAGTAGACTGGCTCGTAGGTTTGGCCGTAACTTTCGTCTCTGTAGGTTTCGTCGAGCTTGTCTCGGCCGCTTTTGACTGAACATTCGGTTTCTCCTCTTTACTGACGGGAGGTCCAATGGGGGCAGTTTGTGTACCTTTGGGACCTTGAGGAGGCTGCTGTGGCTGGCTCTGTTGGCCAGGTGGACCGATTGGCATGGGAGGCTGTGGAGGGAACGGCCCAGGTGGTTGAGGAAAGCCCTGACCTGGTGGCGGATACCAATTAGGTGGTGCTCCTCCATAAGGACCGGCCATGCCTGGATATCCAGGGAAGCCACCAGGGCCACCCGGGCCGCCTGGACCACCAGGAAACCCACCCTGAGGACCAAACCTTTGACCTTGAAATGGAGGATACGGTGCGTACGGGGGAGGATACTGTCCGGCTTGCGACAAATTAGGAGGTTGAGGACGTTGTGGCTGATTTTGTGATGGCCCTTGTGATGGTTGAGGTCGAGCGGCCTGTGTTTACACTCGTGTCAGCCACGTGGAACCTAAAGGAGTGTCTATAAAAGTGAAATATGTCCAAATAAATCAGAAGGAAGGCAACGGAGATATCCACACGGTTTTGCGCTCTCGGTGGTATACCGATAATTTACATCCGAAATGCTTCATCATCTAGCGGGGATTGAAAGAAGTGATAGGGTAAGTCTTACCCCAAGGATAGCCGGGTCATTGGGCATAGGAGGAGGCGGTGCAGGCTTCGTCTCTTTAGGCGGGTCCTCGATTCGCAGATCCTTCACGTCGCTACCTCGAAATACAATGTACTCGTAGATGTTGTCTGACGCTGGAATTTCGTCATCTCCATTGCGCCGACCTTCTGTACCGAACGAGGTCACGTTCTCGAGTGCGACGGTCGAGTTTTCTGAGTTGATTTCATGAAGAGTGCCGACATATCTGAGTTGGTGATGAGTACCGAAATCAAGGGTAGAAAGTTTCAGGTGAGGACTGACCTAATGTCACTCTTCGAGATGAGAGATATTCGTGATCTGTAGTTCATTTCCATTAGCTGAAGCTCCTTTGCAGTAAGGGCTGACCTTGTGCCGACTGACCCAATAAATTCGGACATGATGGAAAGGCAAGGACGTGATGAAGTACGGGAGAAGGGAGGAGAGGAGGAGAGAGAAAGGAAAAGAAAAGAGATGTAGAGTCGACGGAGTTGGGGAGAGTAGTTGAAGGTTGCGCGGCGGTGTTTGTGGGAGGTTGTTGCAAGCCCTCGCCAAAAGAGAAAGCCGAGCCTCTCCGGCTAAACTACGGGCGTACTTCCCAGCCACCACCACATCACCAACGTCCATCCTGAGGCTCTTTATCGAATGTTAATATCAGCCACCAATTAACGATAGCGTTTGTTCAATTTGAAACTACAAGTTCAAAATGAACACCTCGGAACCTTCTTCTGCCTCTACAGGTCCTAATGCTATCAATGCCGCCGTGGACAGGTACCCGTGGGACGACGATCAAGAGTTCCAAGCAGGCCTAAGAGCCATTCTGGGCACTAACAGTACCCTAGAACAAGCTGCAGAACTAACTCTACGTGCGCGATGCTTCTACTACTCAAGGTAAGCCCACTCTCCAGCAGCCACTTTTTTCAATCTCACCACAGGTAAACCCCACTCTAACTTGTATACTCTAATAGGAAGTTCAACACACCCATTGACTTCGACGCCTATAAGGCCTACAATGCACAACATGGGCTGAGGCAGCCACCCGCATCCACGAACGGTATCCCTCCCTCAGCGATTGCAGCTTCCAGCCCCCCAGAACCCTCCATCTTCTCAACATCATCGCCAGCGGAAGGCGCTTCAGCTTCTTCCGAGCCCACAGCACCCTATCCGACCTCCTTTGCGCACATAGTCGAGCTTATTACTACCGGGCAGCCCATCCCTGGCATTAAAGAGATCCCCAACACGACCCTTGAGGGCCAAGGCACGCAATCCGTGAAAACAAAGAGACGGAAGCCATGGGAGAAAGCGACGTCCGAAACCAGCACCCCGGGCAACATCCAAGCTCCGGACAGCGCCAAAGATGCCTGAAAACCCAAAGTTCGTTAAATGCCCGAATCGAGACAATTCCAAATCAAGTCAAAAACGCTCAGGACAACCTCCCGCAGCCGGATCCCTGTCCGCGATCCGCAGAGCGTGACCACGTTCAATCTACTTCCATTGCGTCCGCCATCACGCGGCTGCGGCCCTGAAATGCGAATGTGAAGGCCGCGCGCAGTCGAAGGAATGCAGTTATCGTCACGCAGTGCTCATCTGATCTTTATGCTTATCTCGTGCTTCCGGAGTCTGATGTCGGACTTCTGCTCCCGACCTCACCGGAAGCCTCACTTTCAAACTGAAACCTTGGAATCGGCCTCTGGAGCATCTCTTACAGCCGTGCGGAACGTGCTGGTGCTATCTGTGCCTTGTTGAAGCCGGATTGGGGTTTAATTTAAATTCAAGCTCACCTCGCTTCTCGATGCAGAAGGGATCCGCGCTTGGTTTTGAAGGATCTGGATAAAGTGCAAGGGAAAGCGCGCAGCGCAGCGCAATGAATTTTGATACTAGCTTTTGAGACTCCAGATGTGTACAGATCCCTTGGGTATTTCTCCTTCGTATGCAAGTTCCGCCAAAATGCAGACAGTATATCCAATATATCCCCTTTCCGGAGCGCGCCAGATGCCATGCCAAATTATCCGTGGAAGCGATTGTCCCTTAAATGTCTCCGTGGCTATGCAACCAAAATCCAAATCCCAAGTGAAAGTCCCAATACTTACACAAGCAATGAAAAAACATAAAGGAAAAAATTATCTCTGATGTGCAAATCCTCCCAAAACTCACAACACGGCTCCCAAGACCTTGTCCTTCAATCCTCTAATCTCCTCCTGAGTTTCGCACAGTCTCCTCTGCGCTTCTAAAAACTTCGTTTTCCAACATACAACCGTAGTCTGTAAATCTTGCACGCTCTGGCCACTTCCACTCCCTCTTGTTCCTGCCTCATCCCCAGCTCCCTCGGGGCTACCGCCTTTGTTTTCTCCGTTATCGAGGCTGACTCCTCTGATCGTCCACTCCCCTGTCAAGCCTCCAAATGTCACGTTCCACACAACGTCAAAACTCTCTCTGATCCTCTCGCCACCCTCTGGCATTTCGTCGTCTTCATCGACGGGAGAATCATATCCGTCACCTCCAATCCTGAATCGCTGCACCACAACCTTCTTGGCGCTTCCAGTTGGCCCACCGCTGCCCATGCCTACCTGTCCGCACAACCCTAGGCAGCTGGCGATGGCAAGACGAAAGGATGAATCGGCCATGCTTTTACCTGACGACGCAGATGACGGCTGGGAACTGCGAAGATTCTGCAGGATCGCTGCAGCGAGGTTCTTGGCTTCGGAACCACGCAAGCGCTTCCTGCGACCACGGATCTCAGCGCGCAGAAGTTCGGCGGCGAGGGCACGGTTGAGGGTTTCGTGGGAAAGTTCTAGGATCGGTGAGGAGGTTTCGCTCTGGCTTTGGCTCTGGGGTCGTGAACCTGGCTGCTGTTGATGCGAATCTTGCCGTGGTCGATTCGGCTGCGGCTTTTGGGTTGATGTCGGGGGAAACATGGATCGCCCTTCATGCCCGTGTTCGTCATCATTATCTTCGCTGAAGAATGTGGATGAACGTCTCCTGGACGCTGAGCCTTGTGCCGAAGGCGCAAGATTCGAGCTAGGATTTAAGTCCTGTTCACCGTTCACGAGCAGTGTCGGCGTTACTAGCCTTACAGGCCCACCAACGTGCTGTGGGACCTGCAATTGCAATTTCGAAGGTCGGCCCTGTTGGGTAGAATGCGAATGCTCCTGTAGACTCATGGTCGAAACAGCAGAGGCAGGTGTGGAGGGAGGAAAGCGGAAATGCTGTTCTGACATGGGAGGATCGGAATGCGCGCGTTCCATAATCGGTGTTAGACCGGGAGTGCTCCTATTCATCTCGATGGTCGGGCCTTCTTTAGTTTTAGGGTTGGCTGGAAATGTCACGAATGGACCATCACGCACGGAGCGGTTACTTGGAGGCCTTCCCCGCAGCTTCCCACTAGAAGAGCTGTTGTTGCTTGGCCAGGCTGACGATACGGCGGGACCATGCCGCCGCCGTGATCGAGATTTTGAAGTGGATGGAGTCACGGCAGATTGGGGTTCATCAAATGGAAATTCAGGAGGACGGGCTGATTGTGGTGTAACGGCAGACATTGAATGTGGAGTTGATGGATTATCTTGGGTGTTTAGCCGCCACCGAAGCTGTTGTCCAGCAGCAGACAGAGGTGTTGCGGAGTAAGGAGTTAAGCCTTTGTGGTGACCGAAATTGCTCGGAGCTGAAACTGTTGTCATGGCTGACGCAGGTGTGATTGCTGAAGCAGCTGCCCATGGATCTTGTGCGCTAAGAAACCTGTCCATATCGTCTGGGTGTGCACTGTTTGGGTACGCTGACTGAGGTTGACCAATCAAATTCCCAAACGGAATAGATGTGTCCAGTTGAGGCCTCTTGCGTGGGGGAGTATTGTGCTCGGATGGTTCCAATTCATCGTCTGGATCCTCAGTTTTCCGGCGTCCGCGCTTTGGTCTGAATTTAGGATCTAATGCCCGAATTGCTAAGTCCTCCTCTAGAGAGACGCCATCACGACCGTTCTCTGGAAATGGACTGTGCGGCGGTGGTATTTGCATGTAGTATGCGTGCTGTTTACCGAGCAAATATTCGAAAAATGCGTCGATGTGCATTGCGCGCATCCATCGCTGGATTGAATCAGCCATGATCCAAAATGCGATTGGAGATTTATAATTGATAGTGAGCAAAGGAGATAGATAGTAGATAGACTTCAATCGCATGAGACGTGTAGTTAGCAAATTAAGGGCTACTTCAGCCCTCAATATAAGGAAGAGCTTCCAAACGAAACATTAAGAGTCATGGCCGAGACAAGGCCTCTTTCGAGAAGGGTTGGAAACTGATAAACTTATTCCGCATTACCATCCCAATGTATATCGACGCAACATGCCAGCTTCAGAAGGCCTGTAGCAGGACCGTTCACCGGAACACAATGTTCAGACGGAGATTCTTAGGGTTTATCATGAAATCCAACTGTTTTCTTGAAAGACCTTGGGAACATTCAACAATATATGAACTAGCTATCCCTCACCTTTAATCGAACCGAATATTGCTGAACTTTCTGCGTACTCTGCCCCTTGTCCATGTTTGGAGGTTCTACACCAAGGTCCAACGCTAATTGCGTCCATGTCTTTATTTCCTTAAGGTCAAACTTGCGAATGAGCTCGAAAAGAAACCATGTGCTAAAGCTCTTCCCATCGCTCTTGGGAGGCACTCGGAATGCCTTTGTCAATTCCAAGGTATCTGTTGAAGTGGGAAAACTAGGATTACAGTATAATATAAAGGCGGCATAAGCATCGTCAATCGTTTCGTCGGATACGTCTCGTGAGGGTGGAGCGCGATCGTTTGGTACATAACCAGGTGCTAGTTGCTTCGACTGGCTAGGAGATACGGTAGAATATCGAGGCGAGGCAGAATTGGAAGGCGTGGAAGGCGTTATAGAGCTGCGTGACATGTCTCCGTAGAAGCTCTGTGACATGTGTTGAGAGTTGAGGGAGGAATTCTCGGAATGAAGATGTGGTGACGCAGAGCCGTGGACTGAGAGATGGCTGTGGCTATTGCGTCCATTAGTCGTAGTCTGGTCGAGGCCCGGGTCAATAGCTGGTATGGCGGGGTGTCGAAACGGAGTAAAGGCCGGATTACCGTTGTTCCCTTGGTGGTTGTAATGAGGATGCGGTGAAAGATGGAGGTTATGCTCCGACTCTGCATCAGCGCTGTTGAAGTCCACCTGCATGATTATGGCGGAGTATTTCAGGGCTTCTACAGTCAGCACGCCATGGACGGTCCGCGTCGAGCGATCCTATCCGTATATGTGGACATTGAGAGCAGCAAAATAGGCTGAGGTGAGACTTGTCATGGAATTTGCTGGAGATACAAAGCCGAAGACAGGATGATTTGCGCGCAAACCGGCGGCGAGCAGCTCGAGCGAGCGCAATCCCTCGTCGGCGTCGCGCGCGACGGGGAGCGACAGAGCTTGGAGGTGAAGCCCTGTTTTGGAGATAGTGGGCAAGGTGTAGGTTGAATGAGGCTATAATTTGCGGACCTTTGTGAGAGTTTATGGGCGATCGCTCGCTATTTTATGGGCGATCGCCCGCTATTTCGGGGGCATTTTGCTTCGCAACGCCTGACGCCCAGCCAGGCCCTGTAGATGCAGGACGCCTCCTGTTTGAGCCAGCGCGAACGACCTCCAGGGCTGGTGCTAAAATTGGGCGCTTCTCCAGCCTCTCAATATCTTCAATCCTTTCGAGCGCCTGCCTGAGCATTACTTGCTCTTAAGCGGCTACATGCGTACAATCACTTCTGCTAACTGTTAATCTCGTCGGTGTCTGTCTCTCATACATAGGATCCTCCAAAGTGGACACGTGCAGCTAGCCGACCAGTCCAACGCAGTCGGGGTGCTTGGTTGCTCAGGCCGCTGATGGCAATTTAAATACGAGAATAAGGAGGGATGGCTGACAGATGCGCCAGCTGAATGTCGTCATTAGTAGGCAGGAGAGTGAATAGGGGCCAGGTATCTTTATTAATATACCATAAACGGTCGGTGGTCAATATGTCACTTTCATACTGAAACATTCCATCGATTGCGGATCATCCACGGGTTTTTGAAGATCCTCCCAGTTTTATTCCAAATATCTTGCTCGCTCGCTCGCTCAAATGGAACTCCCAGCGGACTCCGAACGTGACGGTGACAGTGGGCTAAATACATCTCCCAGCCCAAGCTCAACAGTCCCGTCCAGAACAACAAGTCCAGCCTCTGTTTCATGAAGCCACCTGCCGCGGTTATTTACCTATCCGAAAACCTCAGTCTAGCTAGCGAGAGCTAGTTAGTATTCATTTCGCCGTGAATCCTGCTTAGCGTCTCGGCGCTTACTTAGGTATTGGTGCATACCATCCGCGAAAGTCTTAGCACCAAATTAGGTTAATAGTTTTAAAACAAGAAGTATTGTCTACGTAGGTATTACCCGTGGCGTTTTGACTCTCGTAAACTCAACCAACACCACCTCGCTAGCTAGGTGGCTGCCAGCACGGTGTACAACCCAGCAAGGAACCCAGCCGATTTAACTAGCGATTGCTAACAAACCTAAAATCCCTTAAAACTAAGATAATAAATCACATAGTATATATTATTGTAATCTAAGTTAGTAGGTATAATAAAGAGTCTCGTCTCTTTATACCTACTATCTTTTTAAATATTAAACTCTCTCTAGGGATAAAATCTTTATTTTCTAGTAGAGAGTGTTACGGCGCTAGTGGAAAACGGTGGATCTTGGCAGACGTGGATTATGGTAGACGTGAGTCACGTGACTTAAGGACCGCATAAAATATCGAGCGGCGCTGCTATTCTTCTCCTTCCTTTCTCTAGCTTTGGATCCTTGTTTATAGACTACTAATTGTATAGGCTTGCGCGTCCCTTATGCCATACTTATGTGTAACAGAACCTTGTAGCAAGAACTACGGTGGGTCCTGTTATTGGGCTGGGTATATAGGTAAGAACAGTGTCAACAACATAATAATAACTGGTGGAGTAGTTGCCCAACAGATTAACTCTAATTATATTCTAAGATTTACTACGAAGAGAGAACTATCTGGGTAGGGACTGTGGTCCTTTAAATATATAACTATACGCCTAAGAAATCCCTTCACTCCGTGAGGTATGTGTGCTCTATATGCTCTATATAAATTACATAGATTATATAGATTATATAGACCATATTACATAACCTTAGCTACTATTCCTTATTATATAGTTCCACTAGATCCATCCTAGACCGTACCTATATTAACCAACTAGCTTCCTCTAACTCTTCTCTAAGTAGTTATAATATTGTACTTAAAGCGTCTATAATACTATCTCCCTCCTCTTTATCTTTGTCCTTAAAGATTTCTAATATCTCTAAGTTGTCTACTAGAGGTATAATATCCGTTTAATTAGTTTGGTTAATATCCTTATTTATTATACCTAAAGCATCTTCTTTTTCTTCTATAGCTCGCCGGTTTTATATTATTGCTGCAATCTTGTCTCTAGGTGAGATAATACCGTCTCTATATTCTCGCTGTGTAAAAGAGGGGTTAGTTTATATTGCGCTAGCGAGCCCTTTATCTTAATAACTGTCCTCTTATTTAGAGTGCACTAAAGTAAATATTTAATTATCTTACGATGTCCACTCTATCTCTAACGCTGAGTGTGCGTGTCCTATAACTTTTAATAGTCTTTAAGTTCCCTAAGTAACTTATTATAGGGTCTTGTGTTTAATCTGCCGCTATAAGGCTTAATAATAAGCTCTTAGCCTCCCTTGCTAAGCTTTAGCGTACTTATGCTGCTTATAAGGCGTACTTATCTACCTTAACGCGTCTTTTTTGTCTTAAGAATGTAACGGGACCCGGTAGTAGGAACTACAGTGGGTCCTATTATTAGGCTGGGTATATAGGTAAGAACAAATCAACAACATAATAATAACTGGTAGAGTGGTGGCCTAATAAATTAACTCTAATTATATTCTAAGATTCACTATAAGGAGAGAACTATCTATGGTAGGGACTAAGGTCCTTTAAATACACAACTATACTCCTAAGAAATCCTCTCTTATACGTGAGGTACGTGTTATACGTATTATATATAGGCATACACTGCGTATACTTTATATACTACGTATAATATTATGTGACTCGCTTACTATTCCTTATTATATGATTCCACTGGATCTATTCTAAACTGTACCTATATTAACCAACTAGCTTCCTACAATTCTTCCCCTAATAATTATAATATTGTACTTAAAGCGTCTATAACACTATCTCCCTCCTTTTTATCTTTGTCCTTAAAGATTCCTAATATCTCTAATGTAATGGAACCTTGTAGTAGGAACTACGGTAGGTTCTATTATTGGGCTAGGTATATAGGTAAGAATAAATCAACAACGTAATAATAACTGGTGGAGTGGTTGCCTAATAGATTAACTCTAATTGTATTCTAAGATTCACTATAAGGAGAGAACTATCTATGGTAGGGACTAAGGTCCTTTAAATACACAACCGTACTCCTAAGAAATCCTCTCTTGTATATAAGGTACGTGTTATCTATATTAAATATAACGTCCCTCTTATTTAACGCAGTTAACGTGTTCAATACTACGTGACCTTAGTTACTATTCCTTGTTATATAGTTCTACTAGATCTATCCTAGACCGTGCCTATATTAACTAACTAGCTTCCGCCGTCTCTTCTCCAAGTAGACGTAATATTATACTTAAAGCGTCCGTAATACTATCTCCCTCCTCTTTATCTTCGTCTTTAAAGATTCCTAATATCTCCAAGTTGTCTACTAGAGGTATAATGTCCGTTTAATTATTCTGGTTAATATCTATACTTATTATGCCTAAAGCTTCTTCTTCTCTTTCCTGGGTTACGCGTTGTCTTTATATGGTTTCCTCTATACTGTTGCTAGGTGAGGTGATAGCGATCCCTTGCTCTTATTGCGCTAAAGAGGGGTTAGTATGCGTTGCGCTAGTAAGTCCTTTATCTTAATAACCCTCCTCTTGCTCTAAATGTACTAAAGCAAACGTTTAATTGTCCTATAACGTTCGCTCTGTCTCTAACGCTAAGTATGCGCGTCCCATAACTCTTAATAGTCTTTAAGTTCCCTAAGTAACTTATTATAGGGTCTTATATTTAATTTACCGCTGTAAAGCTTAATAGTGAGCTGGCCTCTACGCTACTTAAGGTTTAACATGCCTTAGAAGAGTCCGTACGCGTCCTTAAAGCTTAACATTTGGCTTATGCTTATCTTTAACGTCTTAAACGTGTTTATAAGAAGGTTTATTCTAAGGAGTGGAAACTAGTCTAATAAGGTCTGCAGGAACTTGGTAACGAAAGGACTAGCTTTCCTCCTACAAGGGAAACAACTCCAAGTAGCTTGGTAATTGCTCCTCTTAGGTCCCCCTTAGGTAACTTATTTTTTAGCAATTCTTCCTTATTAATATTACCTAACCTACTCTCTTTTAATACTCCTGTACCTTTTCTATAGCGTTTCTTAGGTTGCTTAGTGGTTCTTAGGTAGTCTTACTATAGCCTATTCACTTTACTTTATACCATATTTTATTATCTACATCCTTATAACTAATGATCTTTAAAACTTGCTATTTATCTTCCTTTTATCCTCTATACATGTCTGCCTTATAGACTGGTGGCTTAACATTCCCATATGCTAGCTCTAGCATTGCGATATATTATATAGGGTAGATTTTCATTTTGGCTAGTAGGTTTAACTTATATATAACCAATGAAATTCTTTACTTAATTTTAAAAGGTCCTAGTCTAATATAGTCCAACTTCTTGCTTAGTCGTTAACTCTTAAAATTTTTGTGTAGTAGCTATACTTTATCTCCCTCCTTAAGATCTGGTCCCTTAGATCTCTTAGTATTATAGTACCTTTTTATTTATTCTTATACTAGTTTAGCTGTTTCTTTAAGGTCTGCATAAAGATTTATTAACGTCTCCATTCTTTGCTTAGCTGTACTACTTGTCTTTTTTGCTTAATATAGCGATAACGATGTTCTTGGTTTATATCTATAATTTGCCTTAAATAGTAATGTCCCTATTCCTTCTTATGGTGTTGCATTATATATAAACTATATAACTGGTAATAACAATACCTAATTATTCTATGCGTAATTAATATAATGCCTTAGATACTATTCTAGTGTCTAGTTTAGTCTCTCTATTTATCTATCCATTTGCGGATAATACGCTGTGGATATTACTACGCAAACTCCCTATTCTGCCAGAAACACATCCTAAAATGCTGCTATAAATCTTAGATCTCTGTCTAATATAATCTTATTTAGTGCTCTATATCTTGCGAATACTTCCTTTATATAGATTTTAGCGACATCTTCTGCTAATATCTCTTTAGTGCATACTATAAAGTATCCCTACTTTATTAGCTTATCTACTATTACTAAAATTGCGTTATAATCTTGTCCTGTAATAGAATCTCTTAACTTTAGTAACTTAACAATAAAGTCCTATAATATAACCTTCTATAGTCTTTCTGGTGTTTTAATAGGTTATAGCCCTCTATATAGCTTATGCCTGATTAGTTTATTCCTTTAGCAATCTAGATATTTCTTTATAACTTGTCTTGCTAGTCCCTAGATTCCTTAAATAATATACTCCTTTTAAAGCCTTAACACTAAGCCTATAGCTCCATTATATCTTTATGTTATTCCCTTATAGAATTCCTTAACAAATTCTTCTATAATAGACCTAGGCACATATATTGCTTCTCTATTATTATATTACTCTAAGTCTAGATCCTCTACCTATACTTCTTAGATCTTCTATGTCTAATCACTCTCTAGTAATCTATGGATCTAACTTTCTTTAGTTGCTGCGATCTTTAGATAATTATACCTAATTAATCTATCTTAATCCTTTTGTAATAAAGCTCCTAATAGCTTTTTATTACTTTATAGTTTAGCCTTTCTGCTTAAAGCGTCTACTTGTGCATTGTCTGTACCCTTAGTATACTAAATTTTAAAATAGTATTCTGTAAGCATTTCCGCCCATTTAACCTGTCTTTAGTTGAGTTCCTTTATTATTAGAAATTTTGTAAGGTTCTTATAGTCCATCTTAACTATAAATGGTTTCTTTATGTTTTGTAAGAATGCTCTCTATTTCTTAAGTGCTGTAACTATTCCTAACAACTCCTTGTTGTAGATGTTATAGTTTAACTCTAGTAGTGTTATTTTTTAATTATAGTACGCCACTGGGTGCCATCCGTCTTAATATTTCTGCATAAAGTATGCCCCTAGTATAAAGTCTAATGTATCTGTTTCTATAACCGTCTCTAGACCTAGTTAATAGATCTTAAGAACTGGCTCCTAGGTAAACAATCCTTTAACTTTCTTAAACAGTTCTTATTGCTTCTTCCCTTATGCCCATGGTTCTTGTTTCTTAGTTAACTGTGTAAATGGCTTAATGTTCTTTAACTATTGTGCTATAAACCTTTTATAGTAATTGCAAAACCCTAGGAACAACCTTAACTGCGTAATGTTTTCTAGTTCTTGCCAATTTACTATAGCCTTAATCTTTTTTGGATCTATACTAAGTTGGCCTAGTTTAATAATAAATTTAATGAAATTGGTCTTCCTAGTAAAGAACTTGTATTTTTTAATTATTACTAGCATCTATTCTTCTTATAGTCTCTTTAAGACCTACTTAATATATTCTCTATGCTCTTCCTTACTCTTTAAGTAGATAATAATATCATTAAGGTATACTATAATAAATTTATCTAAGTGTTCTCCTAATACACTATTGATTTGCTTCTGGAATATTACTAATATATTTATAAGCCCAAATTATATAACTAATGGTTTATATAGTTCTTCCTTTAACCTAAAGGCTGTTTTTTATTTGTCGCCTTTCTTAATCCTAATTTAGTGGTACGCCCATTTTAGATCTATCTTTATAAAGATCTTTGTGTTGCCTATCCTGTCTTAAATTTTGCTAATTAAGGGTAAAGGATACTTATCCTTCCTAGTAATGCTGTTTAACTGTCTGTAGTCTATATATATCCTAAGTTTTCCGTTTTTCTTTGGAATAAACAGTACTGGATATCCTGCTAATAACTATAACGGTCTAATATATCCCTTGTGTAAGTTCTCCTAAATAAACTCCTTAAGTGCTACTAACTCTGTTTTAGTAAGCTTATAAATTGGAAAGAACTTTAGACTTATTCCCTCTTCTAATTCTATCTTATAGTCCTATGCTATATACTTTAACAGCTTTTTACTTTCTAGTAACCATAACTTTTTACCATACTTGTGGTATCTCTTTAGTATATAACTTAAGCCTTACTTAGTCTCTTTATATGTTGCTCCGACTTGGTACTATACTAACTTGGTTTATTATTGTACTTTGCGCTATTAAGTATCCCTAATATTGACTTAACCTATAACCTAATTAATCTTTAGATTGTACTCCTGTAACTAAGGTATTCCTAGTATTGCCTCATCCTATCCTAATAGTAGGATATTAAAAGATATTCTAACTGGTCTCCCTTTAATAGTTATCTAAATAGGTCCTATTTTAAGATTAATAATGCCTCCTCTATAGGCTATCTAATCTCCTAAAATTATTATAAGTGGATATAGGTGTTCCTTCTGTCTATATAGTAACCCCATTCTTTTTACTACCTTTGGTGATATGTAGTTTCTAGTTGCTCTACTATCTACTAACGCTTTGAACTGCTAATCTTGCTATTTAGTTTTTAAATTTAGGTGTTAACTTTAAATTCCTTTAAGGGTCTAAGGCTCTAATACTAGTTCCCTCTAGTTCTATATGCCTCCCCTTTTCCTAACTATTGGCTGCTAGATCCTACCTATACTTAGTCTAACTTAGGCCAATACTTAGTTTATTTCTTTTCCTCTATATACTATAGATAAGTGTTCTCTAGGCACTCCTATTACTGTTATCTATCTAGGTATTCTTCCATAAGGAATCTTCCTGGTTAAAGTATTAAGTCCCCTTAACCTTATACTTCTACTAGGTGCTAACTATATATATACTTAGCATTCCTAAACCGCTTTTCCTCTGGTGCCTAATATATTCTTACTAAGTACTTCTAGTTCTTATCTTTAGGTGCTCTATATATGTTATATATATCCTCCATATAAGCTATCTATAATAGTATATAATACGCTATATATTTTAGGTTAACTCTTAGTTTGTTTTTATTCTTAAGTTTAAACCTATACCTAGTTAACCTAACTACTAGTATCTCTACTATAGGTACTAAGATTTATTGCTTACTTCTTTAATCCCTAGATCCTTCTTCTAGGTTCCTTAATGTTATAATTAATGCTCCTTTAATATAACTTATGCGTTTCTCTATAATGGGTTAGTCTTAGATAACTTTTTTATCTAGCTATATATAAAAATCTTCCCATTTATTATTATATTGCTGCCTATACTACTTTCCATATAACTGGTTTAGTGTGTATAGTTTATCTATTAGAAAGTACCTTATTATTACTGCATTATAATATCCTTTAGTATGTCCTTCTTTAAACCTAGTTAGGATGTCTAGATCCTCTTCTTATTCTAATTTATCTAACTACTTTACCCTAAATATCCCTGTACTTAGCCTATTAGTAACTCTTTATACAGGTGCTCTGTCCCTTATATAACCTAGTATAGCTAACCTCTTGTCTAGCTTTTGCTCTTGCTATATAATAATTCTTATCCTAAACTTATCTATAGTTTCTTGTTTTCTGCGTCTTGTAGCTAAATCTTTATAGTTATCTTGCTTTTTAATCCTAGTATTAACTATTTAATCTTTAGGCTAAACACTGCATTTACCTAAGATTACTAATATTCTTATTTATTCTCCAAACTTGTAGTTCTTAAACTTGCGTTCTATACTTATTTATTTATTACTAAACTAAGTTACTACCCTTTCCTATTAGTTTTCGTCCATTATAGGTCCTTAGGTGTGTCTTATCTTACTTTAAAAATCTTAAGCTTCTTTTATCTCTTTTTAAGAATCTTAAGCCTATGGCCTTTTGCCTTTATTAAGTAATAAGCTAGTACTAGCAGTTATCTACTTACTTAGTTTTTTCTAAATGTTACTCCTATTGTCTTATAAAGCAATAGAAATTGTATCTAATAGTATTACTATACCTATTACTAAACCTTGTTCTATGATAGTCTTAGTCTCTACTTCTATTTCAACTTCTCTAAGGTTCGTATACTTTTAGTAAGCTGCCTTTATTACCTTATTATCAGTAAATGCTTCGCCTTTATTAAATTTATTATCTTTAATATCCAATCTATAAGCTGGTTTATTAGTTCCTTTAAACTTAGATAATAATAGCTCCTACGGCTAATAGCTTATACTATACTTAGCGTCCTTATAAATTCAGTATATGTTATTATAATAATACGCAAAACTGTTAATTAAATACTTTTTTGTTCTTTACAGTACACTATTATCCCTTTGTACGTATATGCCATCTGCTAGCCTAGTTCCCTTTACTATATAGTTACTCTAACCACCTCTATAGTCTCTAGCAAAATGACCTTATTTTTTGTAATTTATACAAGCCCTATCTTTAAACTATTTTTCTTGCTATGGAGTCCGCCTAAACGTCTTCTACTGTTAAGATCCCTAGTTTAGCCTCTACTCCTAGGTTCTTTAATTACTTAATCCTTAACCTCTAGGTTTCTATAGTTTTTTTTCCTACCTTTAGGTTTTTTTAGTATTGCTTAGGTTTATTAGCTCTACGCCATTCTATGGTTTTTAACTCTATGTCTGTTGTTATATATTCTGCGCCTTATATAACTATAGAACTCTGTTTTGCCCTCTCTTAGCTTATTCCCTTTGGTAGATCCTATTATTAATCTTTATTAACTAATCTATTAACTCTCTTAAAGTATCCGCATCTTCCATTAAAATAATTATGTCCTAGACTTTAGCCTTAAGTCCCTATTTATACTATGCTATAAGCGCCCTATTATTCCACTTAACCTATATAGCTAGTGTTTAAAACTGTATTGTATACTTAATTACTAAAGTACATTATACTAAGTTTTAAAGCTTTCGTTCTGCTATGGTTATGGCCTTTGGGTCTCTAAATATCTATATTAGTTATTCCGCAAACCCGTTCTAACTAGTAAATATATACCGTACGTCCTAGTTAGTCGTTGTTATACTATTAGCCTATATTTCCGTGAGATATAGTTTAAACCACTTAAGTGCCCTCCCTGTTAGGAATAATCCTATATAGGCTACTTAATTTAATAATGTTGCTAACTTTACTCCTTCCTATACTACCTTAAAGTGCATCTATATAAGAAATCCCTTAAGCTTTAACTTCTTTCCCAAAAACCGTTTAATTAAAGGTAGCTTGATTTTTGCTACTCTAATTCCATTAATGCGTTCTTTAAGTATCCTATTATTATTTTATAAGTAATTAACCATTTCCTATAACTGATCTTATGTAACCACTTAAGAATCCCTATTGTCTATACTAGTATTACCTAGCCCTGAGGTTATAGCTGCTGTTAACGCCGTTGTGACTAGTGCTTTAGGTGGCATATTATTTAATCTTATTTAATACCGTAACCTTAGTAGTAAATATGTAACGGAACCTTGTAGCAGGAACTACAGTAGGTCCTATTATTAGGCTAGGTATATAGGTAAGAATAAATCAACAATATAATAATAACTAGTAGAGTAGTTGCTTAATAGATTAACTCTAATTATATTCTAAGATTTACTATAAGGAGAGAACTATCTATAGTAGGGACTAAGGTCCTTTAAATACACAACCATACTCCTAAGAAATCCTCTCTTATACGTAAGGTATGTGTTGTCTGTGTTAAACATAACGTCCCTTTTATTTAACGCAGTTAACGCGTTCAACACTACATAACCTTGGTTACCATTTCTCGTCACATAGTTCTACCGGATCCATCCTAGACCGTGCCTATATTAACTAACTAGCTTCCGCCGTCTCTTCTCTAAGTAGACGTAACATTGTACTTAAAGCGTCCATAACATCTAAGTTGTCCACTAGAGGTGTAATGTCTGTTTAATTAGTCTAGTTAATATCCTTACTTATTATACCTAAAGCTTCTTCTTCTTTATAAGCGCAATGTTATGCTTGTACTGTGGCTGCTATACTATCGCTTAGTAAGATAATGTCGTCTCCATATTCTCGTTATATAAAAGTAGGGTTAGTATATGTTGTAATAGTAAGTCCTTTATTTTAACAACCCTTGTCTTGCTTAGAGTGCACTAAAGTAAATATTTAATTGTCCTGCGATGTTCGCTCTATTTCTAACGCTAAGTATACGCGTCTTATAACTCTTAACAGTCTTTTAGTTCCCTAAGTAACTTATTATAGGGTCTTATATTTAATCTACCGCTATAAAGCTTAAGTCTAAGTTGGCTGCCATATGCGCCAAACTCTACCGTTCTGCTAAAGAGACCACTTAGGCCCTTAAGGCTTAACATTACTCTTTTAAGTCTTAGCAGGTTGCGTTTACTCGGTTAACCCGTCCTAAAAAGGGTTATAAGAAGGTTTACTCTAAGGAGTGGAAACTGGTTTAGTAGGGTCTTAACAAGCTAGGTAATAAAAGGACTAGCTCTCCTCCTATAAGGAAAATAACTCCGAGTAGCTTAGTAATTGCTCCTCTTAGGTCCCCCTTAGGTAACTTATTTTTTAGCAATCCTTTTTTATTAATATTACCTAACCTACTCTCTTTTAATACTCCTATACCTTTCCTATAGTATTCTTTAGGTTGCTTAGTGGTTCCTAGGTAGTCTTACTATAGCCTATCTACTTTACTTTGTACTACGTTTTGTCCTCTATGTCCTCGTAACTAATAATCTTTAAAACTTGCTATTTGTCTTTCTTTTATCCTCTATATATGTCTGCCTTATAGACTAGTGGCTTAATATTCCTATATACTGGCTCTAGCATTACAATATGTTGTATAGGGTAAATCTTTATTTTGGCTAGTAGGTTTAACTTATATATAACTAATAAAATCCTTCGCTTAATTTTAAAAGGTCCTAGTCTAACGTAATCTAACTTCTTGCTTGGTTATTAACTCTTAAAATTTTTATATAATAGCTATACTTTATCTCCCTTCTTAAGATCTGGTCCCTTAGATCTCTTAGCGTTGTAGTACCTTTTTATTTATTTTTATACTAGTTTAGCTGTTTCTATAAGGTCTGCATAAAGATTTATTAATGTCTCCATTCTTAGCTTGGCTGTGCTACTCGTCTTTTTTGCTTAATATGGCGATAATAATGTTCTTAGCTCGTATCTATAATTCGCCTTAAATAGTAATGTCCCTATTCCTTCTTATGGTATTACGTTATATGCAAACTGTATAACTGGTAATAATAATACCCAATTATTTTGTGTGTGATTAATATAATGTTTTAGATACTATTCTAGTATTTAATTTAGTCTTTCCGTTTGTCTATCCGTCTGCGGATAATACGCTGTAGATATTACTGCGCGAATTCCTTATTCTGCCAGAAACACTTCTTAAAATGCTGCTATAAATCTTAGATCTCTGTCTAATATAATCTTATCTAGTACTCTGTGTCTTGCAAATACTTTTTTTATATAGATTCTAGCGATATCCTCTACTAATATCTCTTTAGTGCATGCTATAAAGTATCCCTATTTTGTTAGCTTATCTACTATTACTAAAATCGCGTTATAATCTTGTCCTGTAATAGGATCTCTTAACTTTAGTAATTTAATAATAAAGTCCTATAATATAACTTCCTATAGTCTTCCTGGTATTTTAATAGGTTATAGCCCTCTATACAGCTTGTGCCTTGTTAGTTTGTTTCTTTAGTAATCTAGATATTCCTTTATAACTTATCTTACTAGTCCCTAGATTTCTTAAATAATGTACTCCTCTTAAAGTCTTAACACTAAGCCTATAGCTCTATTATGTCCTTATATTATTCCCTTATGGAATTCCTTAATAAATTCTTCTATAATAGACTTAGGTATATATATTACTTCTCTATTTTTATATTACTCTAAGTCTAGATTCTCTACTTATGCTTTTTAGATCTTCTATATCTAATCACTCTCTAGTGATTTATAGATCTAACTTTCTTTGGTTGCTATAATCTTTGGATAATTATACCTAATTAATCTATCTTAATCCTTTTACAATAAAGCTCCCGATAGCTTTTTATTACTTTATAGTTTAGCCCTTCTGCTTAGAGCGTCTGCTTATATATTATCTGTACCCTTGGTATACTGAACTTTAAAATAGTATTCTATAAGCATTTCCGCCTATCTAACCTGTCTTTAGTTGAGTTCCTTTGTTGTTAAGAATCCTATAAGGTTTTTATAGTCCATTTTAACCATAAATGGTTTCTCTGTACCTTATAAGAATGCTCTCTATTCCTTAAGTACTGTAACTATACCTAATAACTCCTTATTATAGATGTCGTAGTTTAACTCTAGTAGTGTTATCTTTTAACTCTAGTATACTACTAGGTGCTATCCGTTTTAATATTTCTGTATAAAGTACGCCCCTAGTATAAAGTCTAATGTATCTATTTTTATAACCGTCTCTAGACCTAGTTAATAGATCTTAAGAACTGGCTCCTAGGTAAATAACCCTTTAACTCTCTTAAATAGTTCTTATTACTCCTTTCCCTATGCCCATAGTTCTTTTTTCTTTGTTAACCGCGTAAGTGGCTTAATATCCTTTAACTATTGCGCTATAAACCTTCTATAATAATTGTAAAACCCTAGGAACGATTTTAACTATATAATATTCTCTGGTTCCTACTAATTCACTATAGCCTTGATCTTTTTTGGATCTATGCTAAGTTGGCCTAGTTTAATAATAAATCCAACAAAATCGGTCTTCTTAGTAAAGAACTCGTATTTCTTAATTGCTACTAGTATCTATTCTTCTTATAGTCTCTTTAAGACCTATTTAACGTGTTCTCTATGCTCCTTCTTACTCTCTAAGTAGATAATAATATTGTTAAGGTATACTATAATAAATTCATCTAGGTATTCTTCTAACACACTATTAATTTGCTTCTAGAATGTTACTAGTGCGTTTATAAGTCTAAATTGTATAACTAATAGCTTATATAGTCCTTCCTTTAACCTAAAGGCTGCCTTCTATTTATTGCCTTCCTTAATCCTAATCTGATAATATACCCACCTTAGATCTATCTTTATAAAGATCTTTACGTTACCTATCCTGTTTTAGATTTCGCTAATTAAGGGTAAAGGATACCTATCCTTCCTAGTAATACTGTTTAACTGTCTATAGTCTATACACATCCTAAGTTTTCCGTTTTTCTTTAGGATAAATAGTACTGGATATTCTGCTAATAACTATAATGGTCTAATATATCCCTTATATAAGTTCTCCTGGATAAACTCCTTAAGCGCTACTAACTCCGTTTTAGTAAGCTTATAGACTAGAAAGAACTTTAGACTTATTTCCTCTTCTAATTCTATTTTATGGTCCTATGCTGTATACTCTAACAGCTTTTCACTTTCTGGTAACTATAACTTTTTACCATACTTATAGTATCTTTTTGGTATATAACTTAAGCCTTACTTAGTCTCTTTATATATTACTCTAACTTGGTACTATACTAACTTAGTTTACTGTCGCACTTTACGCTATTAAGTATTTTTAATATCGATCTAACCTATAACCTAATTAATCTTTAGATTGTACTTCTATAACCAAGGCATTCCTAGTATCGCCTTATCCTATCCTAATAGTAGGATATTAAAAGACATTCTAACTAATCTTCCTTTAATAGTTAACTGTATAGGTCCTATTTTAAGATTAATAATACCTCCTCTATAGGCTATCTAATCTTCTAAAATTGTTATAAGTGGATATAGGTATTTTTTTTTGTCTATATAGTAACCCTATCCTTTCTACTACCTTTGGTAATATGTGGTTTCTAGTTACTCTACTATCTACTAATACTTTAAACTGCTAATCTTGCCATTTAACTTATAAATTTAGGTATTATCCTTAAATTCCTTTAAGGGTTTAAGGCTCTAATATTGGTTCCCTCTAGTCCTATACGCCTCCCCTTTTCCTAACTGTTAGCTGCTAGATCCTACTTATACTTAGTCTAACTTAGGCTAATACTTAGTTTTTTTTTTCCCCTCTATATACTATAGATAAGTGTTCTCTAGGCACTCCCACCACTATTATCTGTTTAGATATTTTTCCGTAAGGAATCTTCCTAGTTAAAGTGTTAAGTCTCCCTAATCCTATACTTCTACTAGGTGCTATCTATGTATATACTTAGTATCCCTAAACCGCCTTTTTTTTAGTGCCTAATATATCCTTACTGGGTACTTCTAGTTCTTGTCTTTTAGTGCTCTATGCATATTGCATATGTTATCCATATAAGCTATCCATAATAGTGTATAATGCGCTGTATATTTTAGGTTAACTCTTAGTTTATTTTTATTTTTAAGTTTAAACCTATACCTAGTTAACCTAACTACTGGTATCTTTACTGCAGGTATTAAGACTTGTTGCTTACTTTTCTAGTCCCTAGATCCTTCTTCTAGGTTCCTTAATATTATAATTAACGCTTCTTTAATATAACTTATGCATTTTTCCGTAATAGGTTAGTCTTGGATAACTTTTTCGTCTAGCTATATATAAAAGTCTTCCTATTTGTTATTATGTCGTTGCCTATACCACTTTCTATACAACTGGTTTAGTGTATATGGTTTATCTATTAGAAAGTACCTTATTATTACTATATTGTAACATCCTTTAGTATATCTTTTTTTAAACCTAGTTAGAATATTTAGACCCTCTTCTTGTTCTAGTTTATTTAACTATTTTACCCTAGGTGTCCCTGTACTTAGCCTATTAGTAACTCTTTATACAGGTACTCTATCCCTTATATAACCTAGCATAGCTAACCTCTTATCTAGCTTTTGCTCTTGCTATATAATAATTCTTATTCTAAACTTATTTATAGTTTCTTATTTTCTGCGTCTTACAGCTAGATCTTTGTAGTTGTTCTACTTTTTAATCCTAGTATTAACTGTTTAATCTTTAAGCTAAATACTGTGTTTACCTAGGATTGCTAATATTCTTATTTATTCCCTAAACTTGTAGTTCTTAAACTTACGTCCTATACTTATTTGTTTATTACTAAACTAAGTCACTATTCTTTCCTATTGGTTGTCGTCCGTTATGGGTCCTTGGGTATGTTTTATCTTATTTTAAGAATCTTAAGCTTTTTATATCTCTTCTTAAGAATCTTAAGCCTGTGGCCTTTTGCCTTTATCGAGTAATAAGCTAGCACTAGTAGTTGTCTACTTACTTAGTTTCTTCTAAATATTACTCTTATTATCTTGTAAAGCAATGGAAATTGTATTTAACGGTATTATAACATCCATTACTAAACCCTGTTCTATAATGGTCTTAGTTTCTGCTTCTGTTTTAACTTCTCTAAGGTCTATATGCTTTTAGTAAGCTGCCTTTATTGCCTTATTATTAGTAAATACTTTACCTGTGTTAAACTTATTGTCTTTAATATCTAATCTATAAGCTAGTTTATTAGTTTCTCTAAACTTAGATAACAATGGCTCCTATAGCCAATAGCTTGCGCCATACTTAGCGTCCTTATAAATTTAGCATACATTGTTATAATAATATGCAAAACTGTTAATTAAACACTCTTTTATTCCTTACAGTGCACTGTTATCCCTCTATATATACGTGCCGTCTGCTGGCCTAGTTCCCTTTACTATATAGTTGCTCTAACCACCTCTATAGTCTCTAGCAAAATAACCTTGTTTTCTATAATTTATGCAAGCCCTATCTTTAAACTACTTTTCTTGCTATGGAGTCCGCCTAAACGTCTTCTACTGCTAAGATCCCTAGTTTGGCCTCTATTCCTAGGTCCTTTAATTACTTAATCCTTAACCTCTAGGTTTTTATGGTTTCTTTTCCCACCTTTAAGTTTCTTTAGTACCGCTTAGGTCTATTGGCTCTGCGCTATTCTATAGTTTTTAACTCTATATCTATTATTGCGTATTCTGCGCCTTATATAACTATAGAACTCTATCTTGCCCTCTTTTAGCTTATTCCCTTTAATAGATCCTATTATTAATCTTTATTAATTAATCTATTAACTCTTTTAGAGTATCCGCATCTTCTATTAGGATAATTGCATCCTAGACCTTAGCCTTAAGTCCCTATTTATACTGTACTATAAGCGCCCTATTATTCCACTTAACCTATATAGCTAGTGTTTAAAACTGTGTTATATACTTAATTACTAAAGTGCGTTATACTAAGTTCTGAAGCTTTTGTTCCGCTATGGTTATAGCCTCCAGGTCTCTAAATATCTACATTAGTTGTTCCGCGAACCTATTTTAACTGGTAAATATATACCGCACATCCTGGTTAGTAGTTGTTATACTATTAGCCTATATTTCCGTAAGATACGGTTTAAACCACTTAAGTGCCCTCCCTGTCAGGAATAATCCTGCATAGGCTACTTAATCTAATAATATTGCTAACTTCGCTCCTTCCTATACTACCTTAAAGTGCATCTGCGTAAGAAACCCCTTAAGCTTTAACTTCTCCCCTAAGAATCGTTTAATTAAAGGTAGTTTAATTTTCGCTGCTCTAATTCCATTAATGCGTTCTTTAAGTATCCTACTATTATCTTATAAGTGATTAACCATTTCCTATAACTAACCTCGCGTAACCACTTGAGAATCCCTATTGTCCATACTAGTATTACCTAGCCCTAAGGTTATAGCTGCCGTCGACGCCATTATAACTAGTGCTTTAGGTGGCATATTATTTAATCTTATTTAATACTGTAACCTTAGTAGTGAATGTGTAACAGAACCCAATAGTAGAAACTACGGTGGGTCCTATTATTAGGCTAGGTATATAGGTAAGAATAAATTAACAACGTAATAATAACTAGTAGAGTGGTGGCCTAACAGATTAACTCCAATTATATTCTAAGATTTACTATAAGGAGAGAACTATCTATGGTAAGGACTAAGGTCCTTTAAATACACAACTATACTCCTAAGAAATCCTCTTTTGTATATAAGGTACGTGTTATACGTGTTATACGCGGGCGTATACTGCGTATACTTTATATACTGTGTATAATATTATATAACTCGCTTACTATTCCTTATTACATAGTTCCACCAGATCTATTCTAGACCGTGCCTGTATTAACTAACTAGCTTCCTGCGACTCTTCCCCTAGTAGTTATAACATCGTACTTAAAGCGTCCGTAACAAAGAAGGTTTATAAGAAGGTCTATTTTAAGGAGTGGAAACTAGTTTAATAGGGTCTTAATAAGTTAGATAATAAAAGGACTGGCTCTCCTTCTGCAAGGGAAATAACTCTAAGTAGCTTAGCAATTGCTCCTCTTAGGTCCCCCTTAGGTAACTTGTTTTTTTAGCAATCTTTCCTTATTACTATTATCTAACCTGCTTTCTTCTAATACTCCTGTACCTTTCCTATAGCGTTCTCTAGGTTACTTAGTAGTTCCTAGGTAGTCTTACTATAGCCTATCTATTTTACTTTATACTATGTTTTATTATCTATATCCTCGTAAATGATAGTCTTTAAAACTTGCTATTTGTCTTCTTTTTATCCTCTATATGTGTCTGCCTTATAACCTAGTAGCTTAATATCTCTATATGCTAGTTCTAGCATCGCGACGTGTTATATAGGGTAAATTTTTATTTTAGCTGGTAAGTTTAACTTATATATAACTGATAAAATTCTTTACGCGATTTTAAAAGGTCCTAGTCTAATATAGTCCAATTTCTTGCTTAGTCGTCAACTCTTAAAATTTTTATGTAGTAGCTATACTTTATCTCCCTCCTTAAGATCTGGTCCCTTAGATCTCTTAGCATTATAGTACCTTTTTATCCTTTGCTATACTAATTTGGCTGTTTCCATAAGGTCTGTATAAAGGTTTATTAACATCTCTATTCTTTGTTTAGCTATGCTACTTATCCTCTTTACTTAGTGTGGTGATAATGATATTCTTAGCTTATACCCGTAATTTGCCTTAAATGGTAATGTCCCCATTCCTTTTTATGGTGTTGCATTGTATATAAACTATATAACTGGTAATAGCGATACCTAATTATTCTGTGCGTGATTAATATAATATCTTAGATACTGTTCTAGTGTCTAGTTTAGTCTTTCCGTTTATCTATCTATCTGCGGATAATACGCTGTGGAGGTTATTATATAAACTCCCTATTCTGCCAGAAACACTTCCTAAAATACTGCTATAAACCTTAGATCTCTATCCGATATAATTTTATCTAGTGCTTTATGTCTTATAAACACTTCCTTTATATAGATTCTAGCGGTATCTTCTACTAATATCTCTTTAGTGCATGCTATAAAGTATCCCTACTTTGTTAGCTTGTCCACTATTACTAAAATTACATTATAATCTTGTCCTATAATAGGATCTTTTAACTTTAGTAACTTAATAATAAAGTCCTATAATATAACCTCCTATAGTCTTCCTGGTACTTTAATAGGTTGTAGCCTTCCGTATAGCTTATGCCTTATTGGTTTATTTCTTTAGCAATCTAGATACTCTTTTATAACTTGTCTTACTAGTCCCCAGATTCCTTAAATAATGTATTTCTTTTAAAGTCTTAACACTAAGCCTGTAGCTCCATTATGTCCTTATATTACTCCCTTATGGAATTCCTTAATAAATTCTTCTATAACAGACTTAGGCATATATATTACTTCTCTATTTTTATATTGCTCTAAGTCTAGATCCTCTGCTTGTGCTTTTTAGATCTTCTATATCTAATTACTCTCTAGTAATTTATGGCTCTAACTTTCCTTAGTTACTGCAATTTTTTAGATAATTATACCTAATTAATCTGTCTTAATTTTTTTGTAATAAAGCTCCTAATAGCTTTTTATTACTTTATAGTTTAGCCTTTCTACTTAGAGTGTCTGCTTGTGTATTATCTATACCCTTGGTATACTAAATTTCAAAATGGTATTTTATAAGCATTTCCGCCTATCTAACCTGTCTTTAGTTAAGTTCCTTTATTGTTAGGAATTCTATAAGGTTCTTATAGTCCGTCTTAACCATAAATAGTTTCTCTGTGCCTTATAAGAATGCTCTCTATTTCTTAAGTGCTGTAACTATACCTAACAACTCCTTGTTGTAGATGTTATAGTTTAACTCTAGTAGTGTTATTTTCTAACTATAGTATGCTACTGGGTGCTATATATCCTAGTGCCTTTATAGCAAGTATGCTCCTAGTATAAAGTCTAATATATCTATCTTAACAACCGTTTTTAACTTTGGTTGATAGATTTTAAGGACTGGCTCTTAGGTAAACAACTCTTTAAGTTCCTAGAATAGCTTCTTCTATTTACTACCCTAAACCTATAGTTCCTCTTTCTTTATTAGCCTTATAAACAGCTTAATGCTTTTTAACTATTATGCTATAAACCTCCTATAGTAGTTACAAAACCCTAGAAACAACTTTAACTATATAATGTTCTCTAGTTCTTGCCAACTTACTATGGCTTTAACTTTCTTTAGGTCTATGCTGATTTTTCCTAGTTTAATAATAAATCCTATAAAATTGGTTTTCTTTGTAAAGAACTTGTATTTCTTAATTGCTACTAGCATCTGTTTTTCTTGTAGTCTCTTTAAAACCTACTTAATGTGTTTTCTATGTTCCTCCTCATTCTCTAAGTAAATGATAATATCGTTAAGATATGCTATAATAAACTTATCTAGGTATTCTCCTAATACACTATTAATTTGCTTCTAGAACGTTACTAGTGCGTTTATAAGCCCGAATTGTATAACTAATGGCTTATATAGTCCTTCCTTTGACCTAAAGGCTGCCTTCTATTTGTCGCCTTCCTTAATCCTAATCTAATGGTATGCCTACCTTAGATCTATCTTTATAAAGATCTTTATGTTACCTATTCTATCTTAAATTTCGCTAATTAAGGGTAAAGGATACTTATCCTTTCTAGTAATGCTATTTAACTATCTATAGTTTATACACATCCTAAGTTTTCTATTTTTCTTTAGGATGAATAATACTGGATATCCTACTAATAACTGTGACGGTCTAATATATCCCTTATATAAGTTCTTCTAGATAAACTCCTTAAGCGCTACTAACTCTGTTTTAGTAAGCTTATAAATTAGAAAGAACTTTAGACTTATTCCCTCTTCTAATTCTATCTTATAGTCCTATACTGCGTGCTCTAACAGCCTTTTACTTTCTAGTAACCATAACTTCTTACCATACTTGTGGTATCTCTTTGGTACATAACTTAAGCCTTGCTTAGTCTCTTTATATATTGCTCCAACTTGGTACCATACCAACTTGGTTTGCTGTCGCACTTTGCGTTATTAAGTATTCTTAATATTGACTTAACCTATAACCTAATTAATCTTTAGATTGTACTCCTATAACTAAGGCATTCCTAGTATTACCTTGTCCTGTCCTAATAGTAGGATATTAAAAGACATTCTAACTGGTCTCCCTTTAATAGTTAACTAAATAGGTCCTATTTTAAGATTAATAATACCTCCTCTATAGGCTATCTAATCTCCTAAAATTATTA
>Ga0307507_10000302_pt1 | contig 99207 bp, 40 predicted proteins | sample 7_EM_MG_FD_207223 | JGI IMG/M metagenome (GOLD analysis project Ga0307507, IMG submission 207223) | Populus trichocarpa ectomycorrhiza microbial communities from riparian zone in the Pacific Northwest, United States - 7_EM | ecosystem: Host-associated > Plants > Roots > Unclassified | place...
GACGACCACCGTTCGAATATACAGCTAGCGAACGGCCATAGAGAACGATCTGAATCAATTAGAGCCTTTAATCGGGCCGACCCCTCCCCCGAATTGAATTAGATACTGACATAGGCAGGCAGGCAGGCAGGTAGGTAGGTAGGTAGGCAGACAAGTAGGTAGGCAGACAGGTAGGTAGGTAGGCAGGTAGGAGAGGACCGTCGCCAGAGCTAGACGACCGTTGCCAGAACCAGACGACCGTTGCCAGAACCAGACGACCGTCGCCAGAGCCAGACGACAACGACTAGCCGGCGAACACTATGAACGATTCGATCGATCGATCGAATCAAGGTAGCACAGACAGGTAGGCAGATGTAGACAGGTAGGCAGATGCAGACAGGTAGGCAGATGCAGACAGGTAGGCAGATGCAGACGGGTAGGCAGATGCAGACAGGCAAGCAGATGCAGATAGGTAGGCAATGCAGACAGGTAGGCGATGTAGGCAGGTAGGTAGATAGGCAGGTAGGTAAGTCAATAGGTAGATAAGTAGAAGAGAACCATTGCTATATTATATTAAATTATCTAAAATAATAATATTTATTTTGCTAGCCTTATAAATAGCTTTAAAGTAGCTTTTATTTATTTAAAATATGCTATTAGTATAAAAGAGGTAAATAGCTCTAAATATAATTATGGTTGCCAAATGCGCAGATTACTGGTAGGTTGCGCGCAGGTTGCGCGCAGGCTGCATGTCAAAAAAATACGATATAGGCTAGTCGGTCGAGTTGCCAAATGCCCTCAACTGCGCGCCAATTGCGTCAACCACCAACCATTGAGGCCATTGGTAGGGTACCAGATTTTGCTGATGTAGGCTATTTCTGCCCAATCTTTAATAAAGTTAATTATATTATAGAGACCGTTAAAGAAGGCGCCTTTACCTTATAGAATACTAAGCAAGATAATATTTATAAAGAAGTTAGGGCAATAATATATGTTAGTAAATGTAATAGTATAGGCTAAGTAATTAGTCTGGGCGACTGTAAGCTTAACTAATCTAACGCTAATAGCCTCTATTAAGCCTCCTCCCGTCTAGATTTAAAAAGGCTTAATTTCCTTATACTATACAAACCTCCTAATATTATTGCTTATGTAAATATTTAAGCAACTATTAGCTATCCAGGAGTCCTTAATATTTATTTCTAAAGCTATAGCTACTGGCCCAACGACCTGTATAGTAAAGATTAATTTAGTTACTAAATTAGTAGCTTAAGAGGGGCGACTAGACGTCCCCTTAAAGGCCTTATTAGTATTTAAGGCTGCTCTATTACCTAAGCGCGGAGGCCGTTTCTCTCTAGGTGTTATAGGACACCTCCATAATACCTTATACACATCTACCTGTTTCCACCAACTTAGCAAAAAGAGACCGACCGCGAGATGGCAATCTGCTGGCAATCTACGGCAATCTGCTGGCAATCTACGGCAATCTGACGGCAATCTGCCGCATTCTGCCATATTCTGCCAAGTCCATTAAATCCTGCCAAGTTCTGCCAGGACCGCTCCTTAAATCCTATTCTGCTCTATGTATATATTAACCAAGCAACCAAACTAACAATATATACCCTTTCTTCCTATTTCCTTACCTTCTCTCCTTATGCAACATCTTAACTTTATCACACAGTTTATATACGTAGCTTAATAATATCTACTTTACTATATATTATTATTACTTATACTCACTCCATAACACTACATTATGTTAAACTATATACTCTGTCCTGCCCTAACTAACATATAGAATAACCTAGAAACCCCCTTATCTATAAATAACTTACGCGCCCTATTTACTAAATAAATAAGAAGTCTCTAAGAGGCTTTTATGGACGCTCTTGCCTAATAAGAAGCTTAATATTATAAGATAGTCTAATCCCTAAGAAAGGAAGTTAAAGAGATTTATTATAACCTACCATCTACTACACCGTCGCCCCTACCTGTCCCTACTAATATTAACCCATAAACACCAGATAAGAAGAACGCATCTAAAACTAACTCCTTAACCCCAAATTCACTAATTAATGCCCTAAAAAAAGTTATTTAAACGCCTCCCTAATCCTCCCGCCTATTCTAATAAGAGGAGTAAGCTACGCTCTTTTCTTAACTAACTTTAGAATAAGCTAAACAGCAATATTAATCACTACCCTACCCCTAACAGTTAACTTTACTACGCTATAAGCCGTCTAAAAGGAGATGCCACAGACACTATATACCCGTTCCAACCAAGTATAGTAGAGGAACTAGTCACTATACTAGAAGCATCTTATGGCAACCCTAACTAAGTTACTATATTATAAAGGAAACTAAATAAGATAATATAGGGTTCCAAGAACTTCCTATTATACTTTATTAAATTCTACTATTACACTAAAGAGACTAGATAGAATAAACCCGCCTTAATTAATCGCCTAGTAGAATCTCTAAACCCTAAATTAAAGGCATCTCTTATAGAAGTTAAACTGCTAGGTACCGTTACTGCCTACGCCAACGTCATTAATAGCCTATATAATGACTTACTACGCCTTACCCCAAAACATACACCTTAATACTCTGCCCCCTAACCACCTAAGACCCGTAAGGACTTAAACGCTATAGATATCAACACTAGGACCCTTTCCTATGCCCTAAAAGGATCTGCTAAATAAGAGCAACGCATTAAACATGGCCTCTGTTTTAAGTGCGGAAGTAACGCTTATATCTCTAGCTACTGCTCCATCCCTTTCTAAAAGAATTTATAAATAGCTAATACTAGTAGCCGTTTACTATACCAATCCTCTAGTTACCGCCCCTAATCTTTACCTAGTTCCAGTCCTGCATCTAGTAAGCACCACTTATAAGGACAAAGTTATAACCAACATTCTAGAGGAACCCCTTCCCGCTCGTCACCAAAAGGCACGTCCTAGAGTTAAGTCGCTCTCTAGGACAGCTATATTACAGGATCTTATTAAATGTATTAAATGTTATAAAACCTAACTCTTAGGATTATAGTATAACTATTAACTGCCGTCTTTGGCAGAAAGGTTAATAGGCTAACACTTAAGTCCTAATTAATATAGGAGCTAGCGGCATAGGATTTATTAATAAGATCTTTATATAAGACAATAGGTTTACCCTAACACCCCTCAACCAGCATATTAACGTATTTGGATTTAATAGCAAACGCACTATTTTGGGCCGTATTACTTATATAGCGGCCCTAAGACTCCAATACCTAAACTACAAAGAATTAATTAAACTCTTTATAACTACCCTAGGTTACATAGTAATCCTTAAACAGCCCTAGATAAAGCTATATAAGGTAACCATTAATTAGGACAACCTTAAGCTTCTATTTACTGCCTCCCATTGCAAGTAGAAGTGCTTTATAACTTACTACTTAAGCCCTAAACCAAAATCTAAAGAATCCACTAGAATCCACCAGTCTAAAATTTCTACTAACATCTACCCTATACCTAAAAAGTCCACCTAATTCCACTAACCTAAGAATTCTACTAAATTCCACTAACCTAAGAATTCTACCAAATTCCACTAACATAAGATTTCCACTAACATCCACTAAGAATCTAGAAATTACACCCGACCATATAAACTAACTCTAACTACTGTACCCCGAACTAAGCAGAAGTCTAAGCTTAACATACAGAGGTACTAGAAGAACTGGTATTCTACCATAAAAAGGATACTTAAAGAACCCGAACCTAAATCTGATACTAACTCTGTATCTAATACTAGATCTAATACTAAACCTAAAACCACGCAAGAAACTAAGGATAATCCAAGCCCGCTTAACACCTTAGATATCTACATAATTAGAGCTACCCTATTAGCATAACTCACTAGGAAACCTAAACACATCCTAACCTAACGTTTATAAGATACACCAGCTTAAGAAGAAGCACACTCCCACCATAATTAGACCCTACTCCACCCTAAGCTATTTAAACCCCCTGCTAAAGATCTTATAGTGTATGTCCTTAAAATAACCAATTAATCAATTAAACAGATTATAGCCAACAAATACTCAAACAATAAGTTTATCTAAGAGATACTTAAGCTAATTTAAGACAGCGTTAGACACTCTAAAAAGATTTCCCTAAGTAAATACAAAGCCTATAGAGACCACTTATACTACCAGAACCGCCTAGTTGTCCCCAATTACAATAAACTTAAGCATAAGCCCCTTAAACATATACACAACCTACTAGTAGCCGGTCACCCAGGCCAAGGAAAAACCCTAGAACTACTCTAATAAGAATACTACTAGCCAAATATGCATAATATAATATAAAGGTATGTCTCTAGCTGCTATACCTGCTAATAAGCCAAAGCTTTGCATAAGATATATAATAGCTTTCTAAAGCTACTGCCTGTTCTAGACCAAAGATAGAAGGATATCTTAATTAACTTTGTTATTAAGCTCCCCATAAGTAAAGGCTGTATAAATATTATAGTAGTTATAGACTAACTATCCAAAATAAGACACTTAATCGCCTGCCCTAATATGTTAACACCTACTATTGCCTAACTGTTCCTTAATTATATATAGAAACTCTACAGACTCCCTAAAACAATTATCTCCAATAGAGGCCACCAGTTTATCTCTATATTTTAGAAAGAACTAACTACCTAACTCTATATTAAAGCACTGTTGTCTATAGCATACTACCTAAAAATATATAGTTAAATGGAATGTGCAAATGCTATAATAGAACAATATATTTGGATATACACGTCGTATCTATAGGATGACTGGATGGACTGGCCTGCATTCGCTAAGTTTACTGCAAATAACTCCGTCTCGGAAACCATAAAGGTCTCCCCATTCCTAGCCAACTACGGCTAGCATCCGTGAATGGGTTTTAAACTCTTTAGTAATGTTCCTCGCCTAGCTTATTAGGCCTTATAAGTTGCAGAAGCAAATAAATTTATAAAGAAGATAGAAGAACTATAAGAGTTCCTTACTAACAAAATAATATGGGCCCAATCTGTCTATAAAGCCGCAGTAAATAAGAACTAAACCCCAGCACCGGCCTATTAAAGTAGTAACTTTATCTAGCTAGATATAAGAAATCTAAATATAAAACGACCTACTAAGAAACTTAATTGAAAGAACGCTGGCCCTTATAAGGTTAAAAAAGTTGTCTTTCCTTATACCTACTAACTGAAGCTCCCTAATATAGTTAAAATCCACCCTATATTCCATATATCAGTCCTCCACCCTACCGCCCCTATATTAGACACCCTACCTAGACAGATCTAAGACCCTCCCCTACTAGTTAAAGTAGATAGTAAGGATGAGTACCTCATTAAAAGAATTAATAACATTGAGTATAATAAATATAAATAGAAATATATGTACCTTATAAAATAGAAAGGCTTTACTAAGCCCTTATAGGAACCTATTAACTCTATAGGACTTATATAAGCTACAGAAGACTTTTACAAACTCTACCTAGAACTACTATAGCCCTATCTTATAAAAGCTTAAGTTTAAAGGGGGGGTACTGTTATGGGACACCTCCGTAACACCTTATACACATCTATATGTTTCTACTAACTTAGCAAGAAGAGACTAACTGCGAGACAGCAATCTGCTAGCAATCTACAGCAATCTAACAGCAATATACGGCATTCTACTATATTCTACCAAGTCTATTAAATCCTGCCAAGTTCTGCTAGGACCGCTCCTTAAATCCTATTCTGCTTTATGTATGTGTTAACTAAGTAACCAAACTAACAATATATACCCTTTCTTCCCATTTCCTTACCTTCTCTCCTTATGTAACGTCTTGACTTCATTATATAGTTTATGTACGTAGCTTAATAATATCTACTTTGCTATATATTATCGTCGTTTATACTTACTCCATAACACTAGGTCTCCACTATTTAGGTCTTAAGTAGGCATACTTTATCTAGCAGCCTTCTTCGCTACCTAGATAACCTTACTTATACTATCCGCACTTATTTAAAGCATTCTTGGTAGGGCCTTAATTGCCTAATAAGGCACCGCGGCTAGCTCCACTTTTACCTTGACTATTGCCGCGACTATAGCCATTGCTGTGTCCTTGGCGTAAGTTACCTAGTGTCTAATTAAATAAGGCGAAGCTCTTGGCCAAGTCCTTCCGCTAAGCCTTGTTAGTAAGGTTAGTGATTAATTAAAGTAGTAAAATTATGTATCTATTATAGATCTTGTTTTATTAGATCTAAGCCTATATAGGGAAGTATTTATTAACAGCGTTAATAAATTGGTAATTAATAATCTTGTTATCTAGGGTAAGCTTTACCTGTTTAACTCCTTAAACCACTTCTTAGTAATAGCTTAAGAAAGTAGTAACTGCTTAATCTAGTTAAAAGCGAAGCTTAATAAAAGTCTCCTATATATTAGCCTTATGGATTAAGCCATGGGCCTTAAATAATTGCTTAAGGTGTTTAATATAGTTCTTTACTGTCTGCTTATGCTCTAGGGCAGTAATAATTTCTTTATTAATTGTACCAAGGATAACTAAATAGGCTTTGCCGTTGTCCTTATTATACTGTTTAAACTCCTTATTATACTTATTGCAGAGCACCTTATTAGTTAAGCAAATTAAATTATTAGTGTCTGTAATAATTTGGGACCTCTTAAGGACCTTATCTTGCTCCTCCTTGTTAGCGTCTTTTGGTACTTAATTAATAGATATTATAGGCTTTTCTTCCTAGAGCTTTAGGTAGAGGGGTGGTCCTTCTTAAACGATATATAGAAGGCCCTTACCACGTAGGTATGTGTGGAGCTGCGTCTAATATTAATGCCAATTTGAACTGTTGTTTTTGAGGCGTTAAATGCCTAGATAGTCTTTACCTATGGCGACGCGTAAATACATAAATTTGACGTGTAAATAAGCGAATTTAATGCGTAATTTTGATAATAAGAAATGACTTTATACGCAGGTATGGTAACCTTTAATGCGGCCTATAGTAAGGCGTCAAATGTAGAATAGTACGATATGACCTAGCACGGGTGTGGTAACCCTTGATGCAACCTATAGTAAGGTGTCAATATTCTAAACTGTCGCAGCTTAGTAGCAACGAGTACTCATAACCTAATAAACTTGATAATATTAAAATAAATGAAATATATATTTAGTTCTATTTATGACGAACATAGGCTCTTATAAAGGCCTATATCTACAGTAGTAAAGTGATTGCTAAGGATACCGACCAAAATAGAAATAAAGGGAACCTGCTTATATAAGCAGGAAAACGTATATAGAGGACTCTTCTAGAACTATTATTAGTCTGCACTATAACGGAACCTTATAGTAGTAACTACGGTGGGTTCTATTAATGGGCTAGGGGTGTAGGTAAACAAAAAGTCAACAACTTAATAATAACTGGTGGAGTAGTTACCCAATAGATTAACTCTAATTGTATTCTAAGATTTACTACAAGGAGAGAACTATCTACAGTAGGGACTAAGGTCCTTTAAATACATAACCGTACTCCTATAAAACCCTCTCTTATACATAAGGTGCGTGTTGTCTATCTTAAACGTAGCGTTCCCTTTGTTTAATATAGTCAACGTGTTTAATACCACGTAACCTTAGTTACCATTCCTTATTATATAGCTCCACCAGTTCTATCCTAGACCGTGCCTGTATTAACCAACTAGCTTCTTCCAACTCTTCCCCAAGTAGTCGTAATATTGTACTTAAGCTGTCTGTAACACCACCACCCTCCTCTTTATCTTCGTCCTTAAAGATTCCTAATTGTAATGGGACTAGCCCAGTTACAGTAGGAATGTCTCGGTGAAACACTCGACAGATGAATTCCGACGCTTTAATCAAATTCTGCCAAATTCTGCCAAGTTAATCGAATTCTGCCAAATTCCGCCAACTTGATTAATTTCCACCAGTCTCCACCAAATTCCACCAACGTAATGGAATTTGGTCGAAACCTGTCGAAATCCGCGTGGGCTTATGCCCACGCGTCTACTGCCAAGATCACGAATATTTAGTTATAAGTTTCCTATATTCCTTTCTCTTCTTTATGCAACGTCTTGTACTCTGCAAGAGCTATATACCCTTAGATTTAGATAGAATTTATATTGTTCCTTCGAATCTTCCCCAAAGCCTCTTCGCGCCCTTACACTAATATCTCTAAGTCGTCTACTAGAGGTATAATATCTGTTTAATTAATCTGGTTGATATCCTTACTTATTATGCCTAAAGCATCTTTTTCTCTGTCTTAGGTTGAGCGTCGCCTACGTACCGTCTCCTTAATACTGTTGTTGGGTGAAGTAATAGCGATTCCTTGCTCCCGTTGTGCGAAAGAGGAATTAGTTTGTATTACGCTAGTAAGTCCTTTATCTTAACAACTGTCCTTTTGTTTAGAGTACACTAAAGCAAATATTTGATCGTCCTGTAATGTTCGCTCTGTCTCTAACGCTAAGTGTGCGCGTCCTATGACTTTTAGTAGTCTTTAAGTTCCCTAAGTAACTTATTGTAGGGTCTTATATTCAATCTGCCACTACAAAGCTTAACGGTGAGCTAGCCTCTGCGCTGCTTGAGGTTTAACGTGTCTTAGAAGAGTCCGCACGTGTCCTTAAAGCTTAGCGTCTAGCTTATGCTCGTCTTTAACGCCTTAAACGTGTTTGTAAGAAGGTCCGTTCTAAGGAGTAGAAACTTATTTAATAGGGTTTATCTAAGCTGGGGAATAAAAGAATAGACCCTCCTCCTGCAAGAGAAACAACTCCGAGTAGTTCGGTAATTGCTCCTCTTAGGTCCCCCTTAGGTGACTCGTTCTTTGGCGATCCTTTTTTGTTAATACTGCCTAACCCTTTTTCTTCTAATACTCCTGTACCTTTCCTATAGCGTTCTCTAAGTTGCTTAGTGGTTTCTAGGTAGTCTTACTATAGCCTATCCACTTTACTTTGTACCACGTTTTATCATTAACGTCCTTATAACTAATAATCTTTAAAACTTGCCATTTTTCCTCTTCTTGCCCTCTATATATGTCTGCCTTATAGACTAGTGGCTCAATATTCCCGTATGCTGGCTCTAGCATTGCGACGTGCTATATAGGGTAGATTCTTATTTTGGCTGGTAGGTTTAACTTATACGTAACTAATAAAATCTTTTATATAATCTCAAAAGGTCCTAGTCTAATATAGTCTAACTTCTTACTTAGTTGTTAACTCTTGAAATTTTTGTGTAGTAGCTATACTTTATCTCCCTCTTTAAGATCTAGTCCCTTAGATCTCTTAGCATTATAGTACCTTTTTATTCGCTCTTATACTAGTTTAGCTGTTTCCTTAAGGTCTGTATAAAGATTTATTAATATCTCTATTTTTTCTCTAGCTGTGCTACTTGTTTTCTTTACTTAATATGGTGATAACGATATTCTTAGCTCGTACCCATAATTCGCCTTAAATAGTGATGTTCCCATTCCTTCCTATAGTGTTATATTATATGCAAACTATATAACTGGTAATAACGATACCCAATTATTCTGTGCGTAATTAATATAGTGTCTAGTTTAATCTTTCTGTCTATCCGTCTATCTGCGGATAATACGCTGTTAAGGTTGCTACGCGAACTCCTTATTCGGCTAAGAATACCTCTTAAAATGCGGCTATAAATCTTGGATCTCTGTCTAATATGACCTTGCTTAGTACTCCGTGTCTTATAAATACTTCCTTAATATAGATTCTAGCAATATCTTCTACTAATATTTTTTTTATGTATGCTATAAAGTATCCCTACTTTATAAGCTTATTTACTATTACTAAGATCGCGTTATAATTTTGTCCTATAATAGGATCTCTTAACTTTAGTAACTTAATAATAAAGTCTTATAATATAACCTCCTATGGTTTTTCTGGTATTTTAATAGGTTGTAGCCCTCCGTATGGCTTATGCCTTATTAGTTTATTTCTTTAGTAATTTAGATATTCTCTTATAACTTATCTTGCTAGTCCCCAGATTCCTTAAATAATGTATTCCTTTTAAAGTCTTAATACTAAGCCCGTAGCTCTATTGTGTTCTTAAGTTAGTCCCTTATAGAATAACTTAATAAACTCTTTTATAATAGACCTTGGAATATAAGTTGCTTCTCTGTTTTTATATTGTTCCGTATCTAGATTCTCTACCTATATGTTTTAGATCTTCTGTGTCTAATTACTCTCTAGTAATTTATAGACCTGACTTTCCTTAGTCGTTGCGATTTTTAGATAATTATACCTAATTAATCCGTCTTAATCTTTTCGCAGTAAAGCCCCTAATGGCTTTTTATTATTCTATAGTTTAGCTTTTCTGCTTAGAGCATCGGCTCGTGCATTATCTATACTCTTAGTATGCTAAATCTTAAAATAATATTCTGTAAGCATTTCCGCCTATCTAACCTGTCTTTGGTTAAGTTCCTTTGTTGTTAGGAATCCTATAAGGTTCTTATAGTCTATCTTAACCATAAATAGTTTCTCTATGCCTTATAAGAATGCTCTCTATTTCTTTAACGCTGTAACTATACCTAATAACTCCTTATTATAGATATTATAGTTTAGTTCTAGTAGTGTTATCTTCCGACTATAATACGCTACTGGATACTATACGTCCTGGTGCTTCTATAGCAAATATACTCCTAGTGCGAAGTCTAATGCATCTATATTAATAACCGTTTCTAACTTTGGTTAATAGATCTTAAGGATTAGTTCCTAGGTAAATAACTCCTTAAGTTCTTTAAACAACTTCCTTTACTTATTGGCCTATACCTATAGTTCCTCTTTCTTTATAAGCCTTGTGAACGGCTTAATATTCTTTAACTACTATGTAATAAACCTCCTATAGTAGTTATAAAACCCTAAAAACGATCTTAACTATATAACGTTCTCTAGTTCTTGCTAACTTACTATAGCTTTAACTTTCTTTAGGTCCGTACTAATACGTCCTAGTTTAATAATAAATCCTATAAAATTAGTCTTCCTGGTAAAGAACTTGTATTTCTTAATTACTACTAGTATCTGTTTTTCTTATAGTCTCTTTAAGACCCACTTAATATATTCTCTATGTTCTTCCTTACTCTCTAAGTAGACGATAATGTTATTAAGATATACTATAATAAACTTATTAAGGTGTTCTCCTAACACACTATTAAGGTGTTCTCCTAACACACTATTAATTCGCTTTTAAAATGTCGCTAGTATATTTATAAGCCTAAATTACATAACTAATGGTTTATATAGTCCTTCCTTTAACTTAAAAGCTGCCTTCTATTTATCGCCTTCCTTAATTCTAATTTAATGGTACGCCTATCTCAGATCTATCTTTATAAAGATCTTTGCGTTACCTATTCTATCTTAGATTTCGCTAATTAAGGGTAAAGGATACCTATCCTTCTTAGTAATACTGTTTAACTATCTATAGTCTATACACATCCTAAGTTTTCCGTTTTTCTTTAGGATGAACAGTACTGGATATCCTACTAATAACTGCAATGGTCTAATATATCCCTTTTATAAGTTCTCCTGGACAAACTCCTTAAGCACTACTAACTCTATTTTAGTAAGCTTATAGATTAAAAAGAACCTTAGACTTATTTCTGGTTCTAACTCTATCTTATAGTCCTACACTGTATGCTCTAATAGCTTCTTACTTTCTAGTAACTATAGCCCCCCACCATACTTATGGTATCTTTTTAGTACATAACTTAAGCCTTGCTCAGTCTCTTTGTATATTGCTCTAACTTAGTACCACACTAACTTGGTTTACTATTGTACTTTGCGTTATTAAGTATCCCTAATATTAACCTGACCTATAACCTAATCGATCCTTAGATTGTATTCTTATAACTAAGGTATTCCTAGTATTGCCTCGTCCTGTCCTAACGGTAGGATATTAAAAGACATTCTAACTTGTCTTCCTTTAATAGTTAACTAAATAGATCCTGTTTTAAGATTAATAATACCTTCTCTGTAGGCTATCTAATCTCCTAAAATTGTTGTAAGTGGATATAGGTGTTCCTTTTGTCTATATAGTAACCCTATCCTTTCTACTACTACTAGTAATATGTGGTTTCTTATTGCTTTACTATCTATTAATGCTTTAAACTACTAATCTTACCATTAGATGCGTAAATTTAGGTATTATCCTTAAATTCCTTTAAGGGTCTAAGGGTCTAACACTGGTTCCCTTTAGTCCTATATACCTCCCCTTTTCCTAACTGTTGGCTACTAAATCCCGTTTATACTTAGTCTAACTTAGGCCAATACTTAGTTTATTTCTTTTCCTCTATATACTATGGATAAGTGTTTTCTAGGCACTCCTACCACTATTGTCTATCTAGGCATTCTTTTATAAGGAATCTTTCTAGTTAAAGTATTAAGTTGCCTAACTCCTAAACTTCTACTAGGTGCCATCTATATATATACTTAGCATCCCTAAACCGCTTTTTTTTTAAATACCCAATACATCCTTACTGGGTATTTCCGGTTTTTGTCTTTTGGTGCCCTATATATATTATACATATTATCTATATAAGCTATCCACGATAGTGTATAATACGCTAGGTATCTTAGGTTAACTTTTAGCTTATCTTTACTCTTAAATTTAAACCTATACCTGGTTAACCTAACCTCTAGTAACTCTACTATAGGTACTAAGATTTGTTGCTTACTTCTCTAGTCCCTAGATCCCTCTTTTAGGTTCCTTAATATTATAATTAATGCTTCTTTAATATAACTTATGCGTTTTTCTATAATAGGTTAGTCTTAGACAACTTTTTTATCTAGCTATATATAAAAATCTTCCTATTTATTGTTGTGTTATTGCCTATACTACTTTCTATATAACTGGTTTAGTATATATGGTTTATCTATTAGAAAGCACCTTATTATTACTGTGTTATAATATCCTTTAGTATATCTTTCTTTAAATCTGGTTAGAATTCTTAAATCCTCTTCTTATTCTAGTTTATCTAACCATTTTACCCTAGGCGTGCCTGTCTTAGGCCTATTAGTAACTCTTTATACGGGTTGTTACGGCGCTGGTGGAAAACGGTGGATCTTGGCAGACGTGGATTATGGTAGACGCGAGTCACGTGACTCGAGGACCGCATAAAATATCGAGCGGCGCTGCTATTCTTCTCCTTCCTTTCTCTAGCTTTGGATCCTTGTTTATAGACAATCCAATCGTACAGGCTTGCATGCGTCCTTCTTGCTGTGCTCGTGCCTCGATTGACTGAGTCGCTAACACGGGTGCTCTGTCCCTATTACAACTTTATATGCTAGATCTCTAATCTGCCTTTTATTCTTACTATGCGATAATTCTTTGCCTAAACTTATCTATAGTTTCTTACTTTCTACGTCTTGCAGCTAAGTCCTTAAAGTCTTCTTACTTCCTAATCCTAGTATTAACTTTTTAATCTTTAAGCTAAACACTGTGTTTACCTAGAATTGCTAACATTCTTATTCGTTCCCCAAACTTATAGTTCTAAAACTTGCGTCCTATACTCATTTGTTTGTTACTAAACTAAGTTACTACTCTTTCCTATTAGTTTTTGTCCGTTGTGGGTTCCTAAGCTGTCCTTATTATATTTTGTGAGTCTAGAGCCTTTTTTATCTCTTCTTAAGAATCTTGGACCTATGGCCGTTTACCTTTATTAAGTAATAAGCTGGTACTAGCAGTTATCTGCTTGCCTAGTTTCTTCTAAATGTTACTCCTATTGTCTTATAAAGCGATGGAAATTGTATCTAACGGTGTTATAATACCTGTTACTAAACCCTATTCTGTAATAGTTTTAGTCTCTACTTCTATTTCGACTTCTCTAAGGTCTGTATACTCCTAGTAAGCTGCCTTTATTACCTTATTGTTGTTAAATGCTTCGCCTATATTGAACTTATCGTCTTTAATGTCTGTTCTATGAGCTGGTTCGTTGGTTCCTTTAAACTTAGATAACTTTGGCTCCTATAGCCAATAGCTTGCGCTGTACTTAGCGTCCTTATAAACTCGGCATGCATTATTATAATAAAATGCAAAACTATTAATTGAACGTTCTTTTATTCCTTATAGTGCACTATTATCTCTTTATATATACGTGTCTTTTACTGCTAGTCTAGTTCCCTTTACCGCGTGGTTACTCTAACTACCTCTGTAGTCTCTGGCGAAATAACCTTATTTTCCGTAATTTATATAAGCTCCGTCTCTAAACCACTAACTTTGCTATGGAGTCCGCCTAAATGTCTTCTACTACTAAGATCCTTAGTTTAGCCTCTACTCCTTAGCCCTATAATTACTAGATCCTTAACCTCTGGGTTTCTATAATTTCTTTATCTATCTCTTAAACTCTTTAGTACCACTTAGGTCCATTAGCTCTGCGCTATTCTATAGTTTTTAGCTTTGCGTCTGTTGATGCATACTCTGCACCTTATATAACTGTGGAACTCTGTCCTGGCCTCTCTTAGCCTGCTCCCTTTAGTAGATCCTATTGTCGATCTTAATTGCTTAATTAATTAGCTCCCTTAGGGTGTCCGCATCTTCTATTAGAATAATTACGTCCTAGACTTTAGCCTTAAGTCCCTATTTATACTATGCTATAAGCGCCTTGTTATTCCATTTAAGTGTCTAAAACTATATTATATACTCTATTGCTAAAGTTTGTTATACTAAGTTCTAAAGCTTTCGTTCTGCTATAGTTAACGCTTTAGGGTCTCTAAATACTTATATTAGCTATTTCGCAAACCCGTTCTAGTTAGTAAACATATACCGTACTTCTTAATTAGTAGTTGTTAAGCCGTTTGCTTATATCTTGGTAAGGTAAGATTTAAACCATTCTAGTGCCCTTCCTGTTAAGAACAGTCCTACGTACGCTACTTAATCTATAGGTATTGCTAACTTTACTCCTTCCTATATAACCTTAAAATGCATCTGCGTAAGAAATCCTTTAAGCTTTAACTTCTCTCCTAAGAATTATTTAATTAAAGGTAACTTAACCTTTACTGCTCTGATCCCATTAATGCGTTTTTTAAGTATCCTATTATTATCTGATAAGCGATTAACTATTTCCTGTAACTAACCTTTTGTAATTAACTGCGAATTAGTATCTGCTATACTAGTATCTCTGCTCGACCCTAAGGTAGTTGCTGCCGTTAATGGCCTCGTAACTGGTGCTTTAGGTGGCATGTTATTTAACTTTGTTAATACCGTAACTAGGTAGTAAATGTGTAACAAAACCTTGTAGTAGTAACTACGGTAGGTTCTATTAATGGGCTAGGTGTGTAGGTAAATAAGAAGTTAATAACTTAATAATAACTAGTAGAGTAGTTGCCTAATAGATTAACTCTAATTGTATTCTAAGATTTACTATAAGGAGAGAACTATCTACGGTAGGGACTAAGGTCCTTTAAATACATAACCGTACTCCTATAAAACCCTCTCTTATACATAAGGTGCGTGTTATCTGTCTTAAACATAGCGTTCCCTTTATTTAATATAGTTAACGCGTTCAATACCACGTAACCTTGGTTACCATTCCTCATTATATAGCTCCACCGGTTCCATTCTGGACCGTGCCTATATTAACCAACTAGCTTCTTCCAACTCTTCCCTAAGTAGTTGTAATATTATACTTAAGCTGTCTGTAATATATACGCCTACACAAAGCTCTGTATAAAGCTCTATATAAAGCTCTGCTAAAACTTACCCCCTAGTAGTAGCAGAGGCACTCCGGGCTAAGGGAGGATATTTTTAAGAAAGGACTTAACTATAGTACCTACTAGGTGTTGCAATAACTTTAAGTAGTAGATATCTATAGATCTGTATAGTTTTATCTATATTAGTAGACTATTTAATAAGATATAATATATGCTTATAATTTTAACAATGCGTTTTTTAACTTTAACGAAATTAATATTAGGACTAGGCAATAGCCGTATTATAAAATTTATACCATTTAGAAGCCCTAAGTCTTAAAAATATTATATTAACTTTTGGTAATAATAATGCGTTATATAAATAAATGAATTAGATATCCGCAATCTCTGCTTAGCGGATTTTGGTTATAATTTTAACAAGACACGTTAAAGGTTCTCAGACGTGATTTTGCAATTCGGAAGACGGCATAGGTTATTCCGATGCTAGCTAAAAAATCGCGTCTGAGCTCGCTGAGGTAACGGCCGAGCATATCGTAATACCAATGGTATTGTTATATTAAGAGTCATGTGTTAGATGAATAAGTAGGAAAAAGAGAAGCTCAATACCTAAAAGGCTTAGGATATCTACCTTATAGGCCAAATAGGGCCCTCTCCCATACAAATTCTCTACTGGTTATACCGATATTGGTGGTAGGTGCTTAACGATATTGTTAAAAGTTAGATTATCGTAATATTACACCAAAAAAGGCTTGATCAAGGGGTGTAGATCGTAATGTAGAGGATATCGTCATATACCCCATATCGTATTAAGGAGGTTTGACTGTACTGCACTAGGGCTGATTCCGCCTTTCGCTGCGCCACGCTCCAAGGCTAATCTATGACCTTACTTTTTCCTCTTAGACCTTTCTGCTTCCGAACAATTATAAACTTAGCTTCTTAGTGCAGGGCTCGAAGCAACCTCCTTTCGTTCTACATATAAGCAGTTACCCTCTGTTCTCGTTAGAAAAGCTGTACTTTTTCGCGTCGGACTTTAGATTTTGCTCTAGTGAGTTCCCCGCCGTTGATGCCTTTGCGACCATCTGTCTAACCCCGTGCCATCTCAATGTTAGACTGTATCTCCTCCGTACGACAAAGATGGGTGTTTTCAAATACGAACCGATTGATCTTGAAGGGCCTGCGTTTCGGCTGCTACGACTTTTCAAAGGCACAGGATGGGACGATATCGAGTGCGAGCTCTTTCAAGCCTGGCTCCAAGGCGACAGCACTATTCCTTATGAGGCTTTGTCATATACATGGGGCAGCACGGAAATGACTGAACACATAAAGATAGAAGGGCGGACGCTTGGTGTCACCAAAAACCTATACTTGGCACTTGGGTATCTGCGTTCCCAAGATACTGACCGGATATTTTGGGTTGATGCGGTTTGCATTGACCAAGGTAACAATAAAGAACGAGGACACCAAGTTCAGCAAATGGGGAATATATATTCTCAGGCTAGTCGGGTTATTTTCTGGTTAGGCCCAGCAACATACGAGATAAAGGTGCTCATGGATTCTCTAAAGCAACTGGAGGAAGAGAGTACCAAGCACGCATATAGGGACTGGAAACTCGCTGATATGCGCTGGATGGACCTTTGGTTAGAAGTACAGCTTATCCTAAAGGATTTATATTCAGATATAGTAACACAACAGCGCGCAGGGATGGAGATGCTCTTAGAGCGATCTTGGTTTAGGAGAGTTTGGATTTTGCAAGAAGTCGCCAACGCAAATATTGCGGTAGTCTGTACCGGCACCAGATCTGTCTCAGCGCGCATCTTTGCCCTTGCCCCGTCGCTAGTGGGAGTACAACCAGAACCTCATTGTCAAGCCGTCTTGGATATAATGCCGGGTCCCTCAAGGAAAAACTCTTGGTGGAGCCAGAAGCGAGATCTTTACACTCTCCTACTAAAGTTTAACGGAAGCCAAGCGGGTGACCCACGGGATATGATATACGCGTTACTTGGCATATCTTCTAATGTGGGGAACACTAGTAATCTGAATGTGGATTATACAAAGACCGTCCAGCAAGTTATTCACGATGCTACATTACTCTTATTCGGCCTGTCTGACTCTCCCCATCGTACAATGATGCAATTCTTATGCAATTTTACTTTCTTAAACACGACATATCTCAGCAAAGTTGCAATATCATGTGATGCGAACAATATAGCCGATTTTCTTAAGCGACGAGGAGGCGAGGTCAAGATTACAAAGAAGGCAGTTAAAGCCGCAGCAGGGAATACACAGAACGGAAAAGAGGTAATGACGGTTCTTCTTAAGCAGCGAGGAGACGAGGTCAAGATTACAGAGGAGGTAGTTAAAGCTGCGGCAGAGAATTGCTGGAGTGGACAAAAAGTAATGGCACTTCTTCTTGAGCAGCGAGGAGACGAGGTCAAGATTACAAAGGAGGTGGTTAAAGCCGCGGTAGGGAATGCCCGGAATGGAAAAGAGGTAATGACGCTTCTTCTTAAGCAGAGGGGAGAGGAAGTGGTCAGAGCCGCAGCACAGAGTGGAAAAGAAGTAATGGTGCTTCTTCTTAAGCAGCAAGGAGACGAGGTAAAGATCACAGAGGACGTAGTTAAAGCCGCGGCAGGGAATACACAGAACGGAGAAGAAGTAATGGTGCTTCTTCTTGAGGAGCGAGTAGAAGGCTTTAAGATTACAGAGGGACTTGTTGCAGAACTAGCAAGATCATTTAGTGCAAGGCCTATGGCGCTTCTCCTTGAGCAGCGAGGAGACGAAGTTAGGGTCACAGAAGAGGTGGTTAAAGCCGCGGCAGGGAATTGGTGGGGCGGAGAAGTAATGGCGCTTCTCCTTAAGCAGCGGGGAGACGAAGTTAAAGTCACAGAAGAGGTGGTAAAAGCTGCGGCAGGGAATATCTGGATTGGAGAAGGAGTAATAACGATTCTTCTTGAGAAGCGAGTACAAGTTAAGATTACAGAGGGACTTGTTATAGAACTAGCAAGATCATTTAGCGCAAGGCCTATAGCGCTCCTCCTTAAGCAGCAAGGAGACGAAGTTAGGGTCATAGAAGAGGTGGTTAAAGCCACAGCAGGGAATAGGCGGAGCGGAGAAGAAGTAATAACAATTCTTCTTAAGAAGCGAGTACAAGTTAAGATTACAGAGGGACTTGTTATAGAACTAGCAAGATCATTTAGTGCAAGGCCTATGGCGCTCCTCCTTAAGCAGCGAGGAGACGAAGTTAGGGTCATAGAAGAGGTGGTTAAAGCCACAGCAGGGAATAAGCGGAGCGGAGAAGAAGTAATAACGATTCTTCTTGAGAAGCGAGTACAAGTTAAGATTATAGAGGGACTTGTTATAGAACTAGCAAGATTATTTAGTGCAAGGCCTATGGCGCTCCTCCTTAAGCAGCGAGGAGACGAAGTTAGGGTCACAGAAGAGGTGGTTAAAGCCGCAGCAGGGAATAGGCGGAGCGGAGAAGAAGTAATAACGATTCTTCTTGAGAAGCGAGTACAAGTTAAGATTACAGAGGGACTTGTTATAGAACTAGCAAGATCATTTAGTGCAAGGCCTATGGCGCTTCTTTTTGAGCAGCGAGGAGACGAAGTTAGGGTCACAGAAGAGGTGGTTAAAGCCGCAGCAGGGAATAGGCGGAGCGAAGTAATGGCGCTGTTAGCCGCGGAGGCAGCTTTACAGCTAGGGTAATATCGACCTGTGACGACGGCTGTTAGACATCAATATCAGCCTAATTTTAGTCTGTTACACCACCCTCCAGGGACCCCTGTAAGGGGTTATTTTTCTTATATATATTAGGGCTCTTAGAGCCACCTTAAATAAAATAGATCACTTATTTAATTCTATGTCTCTACCTATTAGCTAAGCCTATGTTATCTATTGTGATACCTGCCTAGCTAAAAGTTATGAGCCTAGTAACCTTCTAAGCACTAGGGAGATCTTAGTGGCCAGACGAATACCACTAAGCCTCTTTAAGTATAGTTCGTCATGAAATATTGCATACTTTACGCGTAAGCGCGTCTCTTTACGTAACCTCTATTAAACCTTAAAATAAAAGCCACTATGGCAACTACGGACTCTATAAACCCTCTTTTGCTAACCTAAAAGGACTGGCCTTTATAGTTTTAATTTATCCGCTAAAAAGCAAGTTTTGCAAAGATCTAGGACTATGTTAACCTAGATAAGACGGAAAACGAAATAAAGGAAAACACTAAGCCAGACATACCCTCAATAGCACTAGCTTCTGCAGCAGCTCCTATAGCTCTAGCAGCAACTCCAGCGTCTACTGGAATAGCTATACCTAGGTTATTGAGTTAGTAAGGATAATAAACTTAGCAATCTCTAGAGATATAAAGAATGCTTTTTAAGCTCTATAAGCTTCAATAATAAGACTACCTAAAGTGGGAAGAGAAGCTCTATACATTTACAGCACTATTATATGCCACTATAGGCACTAACTTCTTAGGATATCTTAAAAACCTTACCACACTATATTTAATTTTAAGGCAGCTAAAAAAGGTAGTAGGGCCGTCTTAAGCCATATTATAATAAATAGTATTAGACGATCTTAAGAAACGGAAATAAGGGCCTAAACATTAGACTCTAGAATCTTAGCTTTAGCTTTATATTACCATTATATAAAATAGTAAAGAGCTAGAGGAAGAGTTAATAGAGGTAATAGAGAGCAGTATTATATATACCTTTGTCTAGGACTATAAGGAGATCTATCCAGCTCTATATTATACCTTTATTTAAAAGGTAGCTAAGAGGTTAGAGAAGCTTAAGATAGCAATAATAATTAAGGAGTTTAACCTACTTTATAAGCATCTAAATACGGGATATAACGCCTATACTATACTCTTAGGGCAGCCATCTACAGATCCTATAACATTTACTACCCTAATACCTTCTTAATTACCTAAGGCAAAGTGCTTTACTTATAGTTTACCCTATAAGTTAAAAAACTATAAGTAACTATTTTAGTCTCTTTAAGGTCTAAACTTTATACTAAATAATAGTTATTTAAGGAAGTGTTAAGAATAGCTTAAGGTCCTAATAAATAAGCAGTATTATAATAAAAGGCTTAAGTAGATTAAGCAGAAAGGTCCTAGGTTAAGGATATCTCTATTAGCTTTATCTACTACCAAAAAATTAAGGATCTAGACCAACCTTAAGCTATAACGGCGGCTATAATAATATCCTTTTTATTATTAACATTATTACAGAATTATCTAGATCTATTATTAATTAATACCTAGGGGTATAACACTATAGCAGACACCTACTTCTGCAACAATATTAGATACTTCTATAATTTTAAGCCAAGCATATTTATAGTAATAGCTAGAGATTCTAGGGCAGAAATCCATAGATATAGTAATATTAACTTAGCAATTAAGATGGGTAAATAACACCTAACTTAGTATCTAATATTAAGGAATGTAGTATACACTCCCTATTTTTATACTAATTTAATATCTATAGCAAGGCTCTATAGGGTTAGAATAATTATTAACTAATTTATAAACTATCTGCGCTATAAAGATAACAGTAGCCTATTTACTAACCTTATAAAATACAGAGGTCTCTACCTTATTAATGCTATTACCTACTTACTACCTACTCCTACTACTTACGCTATATCCACCAGATTTTTTAAGACCTTAGTATATAACAAAGTATAGCATTAACGCTTACTACACTATAATATGGAGTTAGTAGATTATCTACTAATTACAGTAAATAGGGTTAAAGTGGTTAAAATAGATAGAGAAAGAACTCTATATGGTATACCACTTTATAAACTATATATTCTTAGAAAGATAACCTAGTAAATATCTCGCAGAATATTAGCAAAGGGAACCTACCCTTTTAAACATATTTACTTTAATATTATTATAGAAGAAGATAGGTTTAATAGAGAGATATATATAGCTTACTTTTAGTATAACTATATAAAGTACCATTATACTTTCCCTATTAAGAACTACAAGCAAGAGATACTACTCCCACTCTTTAAATCAATAATAGCATTTATAAAGAAATTTAATACTTAAGGTATCCGTATTTAGTATATAGATAAAGAGTAAGGTATAGGCACTAAGGTAAAGAATCTTATCCAACTTAACAGAGGTATTATTAAGTAATTAACACTATATGCTCTAGCTTAAAATAGACCTATAGAGAGGCTAGGGAGAGCTATTTCCAAATAAGTAAGGACTGCTATTATTAAAGTAAAGTTATCCATAAATCTATAGCCCAAGTTTATGCTTCTAGCAGTATTCCTACTTAATTAAACTCCTATTAAGTCCATTAACTAAAAGACTCTATTTAAGATGCTATATAAATAAAAGCCATAGCTAGTAGGACTTTATATAGCCAGATTTTTAACCTATATACTTATTAAATATAGCATTCCTAGGAAGGCAAAGTTTAAGCCATAAGCCTAAATAGGTTATCTTATTGGTATAAAAGTGTTAAATATTTATAGGGTATAGATACTAACCACCAACTGTATTATCCAATCTTATAATATATAAATAAGTTAAAGAGATATTAATCTCCTAAAACACTAGAACACCTTATTATCTTACAGGCTTAAAAGGATCGTTTTTAATAAGTTTAGGACCTACTAAATAATCTTTAAGATAGCAGTAAGGACTAGATAAAGAACTTTAATAAAGAACTAGATATAGGACTGCCATATTTAGCAAATATTAATATTACTCCTATATTAAAATGCATTTAGATATTAATAGAAGAACTCTATTAGCTACCTACCCTAAAGCTAACTCTAAAACTATCTAAACCATTAGCATTATTAGCGCCTTAATAGATATTATCTACTACTTAGTCATCTTCTAAAGTCACTAAACTACTATTTATAGATCCTATACCTTATTCCAAACCTTAAACAATAGCAGGCTTATTATTAGGGGGTAAAAGACATTCTAGCCATAAAAAGCGGCCTATAGCAAAGAAGAAAGATATACTAAATTAGGATTTATAACAATAAGCCTTTGCGGTTTAAATTAATAATAGTAATAATACCATTAGCTTGCGCTTTCTACACTGATATTATAAAAACGTATAGATATTAAGATAACTTTCTACTACTCCTAGGGTTATAGAAAGAGGTGCTTAATTATAAGTACGCTATAGAGTTTAAGGTAGCTACTTATACTAAGATAAAGGCCTTAACTGGAAAGTAAACCTAGGACAAAGTACAACTAATTAAGAAGGTCCATTAACTTCCTACTATATAGGTTTTTACATATAAGGAAGATTTAAATAGCTTTATTATAAGATTTAAGGCTTATCTAGTTATTTATAAAGACCTTTAGGTAGTCTTATAAAAGGAGGTTAAAGCTATAATAGTAGCCTATTAAACCTTCCGTCTACTTTATACTCTTATCGCTAGCTTTAACCTAGATATTATATAGATTAACGCCATTAACGCCTTTATTAATGCCTTAGTTAATAATAAGGTCTACCTTATTCCCCCTAAGGGTATAGACCTACCACCTAGATTCTCCCTCTATCTAAAAAAGGCAATATATAGACTACGGAAATCTCCTAAATTATAGTTTTTAGAAATATCTACTGCTTTATAAAGTATAGGTTTAAAAGCTATACTAGACAAGCTATATCTCTATATATACCCTACTAAATCTATCTTTATATTCTTCTATATTAATAATATCCTAATTATAGGACACCTAAGCTATTAGCAGCAGATAAAGGACATCCTAAAGTAGTTATAAGATTAATTTAAGATCCGCTAAATACCTTAGTTTATATTATTTCTAAATACTTATATTATATAAGATTAATAAAAGGGAAAGCTTTAACTCTATCTAAATTAGTATCTTAAGAAGCTAGTTTTAATATACTATCTAGAGTATTTAAAGCCATTAGCTACACTACTATTAGGCTAGGAATTAATACTATATAAGGGAGAGGCTATACCAAATTAGATAAAAGGATATTAACGCTGTATAGGTTCTGTAATATATCCAGCATCTACTATATAACTAGATATTACCTTTTTTGTTAGTAGGCTAGCTAAGTTTTTATAAAATCTATTATCAGCTTATCTTATAGAGATTAACAGATTGCTTACCTATCTCTATAATACTAGATACCTCACTCTTAAGTTCTCTACTATTACGCTATATAAGATAAACCAGGTTTTAAAAGCTGCTTCTAACACTAGCTTTGCTAATAATGCTTTAATATATTAGAGCTTATAAGGCTTCTTAATAAGCTTATTTAATAGGCCTATAGTATAGTAGGCAACTAGATAAAAGGTAGTCACTAAGTTTACTATAGAGGCAGAACTCCTAGCTCTTACATATTAGTAGGGAGGTTAAGCATATAGTTTAGATCTTTAAAGCTATTAGATTTAATCCAGAATAGGATATTATTATTAATTATAACAATTAGCAGTTAGTATAGATTGTAATAAAAGAGACCCCTATAGTATTTACAAAGCTCCAATATATAAATATCTATTAATTCTAGCTTTGCCAAGAGGTCTAAAACGGAAGCTTTGTTATATAATAGGTACTAATAAGCGAGATAGCTGCAGATAGACTAACTAAAGCTCTCTTAAAGCAAAATTATTAAAATTTTATTAAAGTATTAGGGCTCCGCGATATCAGACATCTAGTTAATTAACGCTTAATAAAGCTTACCACCAGCTCGTCCATCCTAACTGCCTAATCCGGTAATCCAGCTCTACCGCTCTACGCTAGATCTAAGGGGGTATATTAGCCGCAGAGGTAGCTTTATAGCTAGGGTAATATTGACCTATAACGACGGCTGTCAGACATTAATATCAGCCTAATTTTGGTCTATTACACCACCCTCCAGGGACCCCTATAAGGGGTTATTTTTCTTATATATATTAGGGCTCTTAGAGCCACCTTGAATAAAACAGATCACTTATTCAATTCTGTGTCTCTACCTATTAGCTAAGCCTATGTTATCTATCGTGATACCTGCCTGGCTAAAAGGCGCTTCTCAGGGCTCCCAATAATGAATGAATGTATATTTATACCACTTATCGTATTCATATTATTAAGAGCCCTAAGATATTTTTTATCGCGATAATATCGCGATAATTGGTATCTTATGTAATCTATATCACCAGCCTTGGCAAAGTATTAAATTATTTAGAGTTCTTCTAAATTACCACCTGCTCTATGTATCTACGTATAGATATATATTAGAACGCGCGGCGTACTTATAATTCTTAGTGAATACTCTACTATAAGCCACTCTTCCACACTACTACTAAAGCTTTAAAATATCTATATATATTTATAAGGTTATGAATATTTATAAGCAAATATCATATTTATATCGCTTATTATTATTAATATTATCGCGATAAGCTTATGAATAACGTTATCGTTGGGAGCCCTAGCGCTTCTCCTTAAGCAGCGAGGAGACGAAGTTAGGGTCATAGAAGAGGTGGTTAAAGCCGTAGTAGGGAATAGGCGGAGCGGAGAAGTAATGGCGCTTCTCCCTAAGCAGTGAGAAGACGAAGTCAAGGTTATAGAAGAGGTGGTTTAAATTGACAGGTTGCGACTGACTAAAGCCACATATCGCATTCGTTCAGTCTATTTCCGGCGCTTTATACCAGTGACCCTTATAATGCAGAGTTATTTAGTGACATCCAAGTTAGCCTTATAATTCCCATTGACTAACCCACTAAATTACAAAGAGAAAGGCTTTGACCCTATACACTGACGCTTAGGAGCTGTACAAAGCTTAAATAGTTAAGCTCCATACCACGTAGGGCTTGCCACTTTGAGAGGCTAAGGAGAAGATGGAGAAAGATTTTCTACTAAGTAACTCTCTCTTTTAAGAAGCGCGAGGCGTACCTCTATTATGCTTACTAAGTTACCCTTTTTAGCAACGGCAATACCAAACGCTTATCTTAGTAAGCGACTTAGACGGCAAGGGTAAACTAAAGGCGTACTTACTAATACTAAAGTATTACTAGTCTCTGCCTAAATAAACGCCACTTTCTTTTAACTAATTAGCTATCTACTAACCTTAAGTTTGCCCTACTGTTTAAGGGCCCTTAGTACAGAACTTTATAGCACTTAACTTTAATCTAAGCAATTTTATATAAGAGACACTTCTTCCTATATATTTAACTCCCTAATAATACCTCTTTAACCTAATAAGCTAATGAGTTGAGTTAGACCAGTCTCCTCCACAATTGATTACTTTTTTATAATAAGAATACCACTTCCTTATAAGTTACGCGCTTCTAGTATTTTGGTAAACACTAACACGTCCTTATCTCCACTCCCTAATATTAACTCCCTTTTCCCCTTAATACCGTCCTTTATATCTCTATTACCTTAAAGGCAAGTAACTATTGTTACGGACGCTTTAAGTACAATGTTATAACTACTTAGAAAGGAGTCGGAGGAAGCTAGTTAGTTGATATAGGCACGGTCCAGGATGGATCCGGTGGAACTATGTGACGAAGAATGGTAGCCAAGGTCACGTAAGGTAATCTGTGTAATCTGTATGATCTGTGTAATCTGTGGGACAGAGCAGATAGAGCACACATACTTCACAGAGCGAAGGGATTTCTTAGGCATATGGTTGTGTATTTAAAGGACCACAGTCCCTACCCAGATAGTTCTCTCTTTATAGTAAATCTCAGAATATAATTAAAGTTAATCTATTAGGCAACCACTCCACCAGTTATTATTACATTGTTAATTTATTCTTACCTACATACTCAGCCTAATAACAAGACCCACTATAGTTCCTGCTATAAGATTCCATTACACATTTACTACCAAGGTTACGGTATTAAATAAGATCAAACAACATGCCACCTAAAGCACTAGTCGCGATGCCATCAACGGCAGCCACAACCTTAGGCTTAGGAGGAGATACCAGTATAGCAGATACGGATTCTCAGTTAATTATAAGAGGTTAGTTATAGAAAATAATTAATCACTTATAGGATAATAGTAGGATACTTAAAGAACGCATTAATGGAATCAGAGCAGTAAAGGTTAAGTTATCTTTAATTAAACAATTCTTAGGAGAGAAGTTAAAGCTTAAAGGATTTCTTACATAAATGCACTTCAAGGTTATACAGGAAGAAGTAAAGTTAGCAATATTATTAAATCAAGTGGCCTATACAGGATTGTTCCTAACAGGGAGAGCACTTAAGTGGTTTAAACTGTATCTTATGGAGATATAGGCCAATGGCATAACAACTACCAACTAGGACGTACAGTATATATTTGCTAGTTGGAACGGGTTTACGGAACAACTAACGCAGATGTTTAGAGACCTAGAGGCCACAACCACAGCGGAACAAAAGCTTTAAAACTTGGTACTATATTCTTTAGCAATTAAGTATACAACACAGTTTTAGACACTTGTAATGTAGGTTAAGTAGAATAACAAGGCGCTTATAGTACAGTATAAATAAGGACTTAAGGCTAAAGTCTAGGACGTAATTATCTTAATGGAAGATGCGGAAAGTCTATAAAACTTAATAGATTAGTTAATAAAGATCAATAACAGGATCTATTAAAGGGAATAAGCCAAGAAAGGGCAAGATAGAGTTCTACAGTTATATAAGGCGCAGAGTACATATTGGCAGATACAGAGTTAAAAACCATAGAATGGCGCAGAGCCAATAGACCTAAGCAGTACTAAAGAATCTAAGAGATAAATAAAGAAACCATGGAAACCTAGAGGTTAAGGATTAAGTAATTATAGGACTAAGGAGCAGAGGCTAAACCAGGGATCTCAGTAGCAGAAGACGTTTAGGCGGACTCCACAACAAGAGAAATGGTTTAAAGATGGAGCTTATATAAATTATAAAAAATAAGGTTATTTTGCTAGAGACTGTAGAGGTGGTTAAAGTAACCATGTAGTAAGGGGCACTAGGTTGTTAGAGTACAATAACATAGATATAAGGATATTGCGTGGGACTAAGGAGTGTTCAATCAAACACTTCGCGTTTTGTTATAATAATGTATACCAAATTCATAAGGACGCTAAGTACGGCGTAAGCTATTGGCCATAAGAGCTAGAGTTAAGAGGACTTAAAGGAACTAGAGAGTTAGACAAAGAACAAAATCGACTCTATAAGCTAGATTAAGATATCACAGCAATATATGGATAAAGATTAGCAACAATGACAATGGAGTCAGAGTACTTATTAATTATTAGTAATGAGGACAAAAAAAAGGCTAACTGGGAGCACTTAAACCTTAATAACGCAACAGAAGCAGAGACTAAAACCACTATAGAACGCGGATTAGTAATGGGTATTATAACACCGTTAGATACAATTTCCATTACTTTATAAGACGGAAGGAATAACATCCAAAGATAATTAAGCAAGCAGACAACTGCTAGTGCTAGCTTACTACTTATAAAAGGCAAAAGGCCATAGGTCCAAGATTCTTAAGAAGAGATATAGAAGGCTCTAGACTTATAAGACGTAATAAGGACAGCTTAGGAACCCATAATAGACGAAAACCAATAGGAAAGGGCAGCGACTTAGTTTAGTAATAAACAAATAAGTATAGGACGCAAGTTTAGAAACTAAGAGTTTAGAGAATAAATAAGAACGTTAGTAGAAAGCCAAGATTTCAATAAACAAATAAGGACTATAGCAATTCCAGGTGAACGTAGTGTTTAGCCTAAAGATTAAAAAGTTAATACTAAGATTAAGAAGTAAGACAACTTCAAGGATCTAGCTGCAAGACGCAGAAAATAAGAAACTATAAATGAGTTTAGACAGAGAATTATTGCATAGCAAGAGCAAAAGCTAGATAGAAGGTCTATAGTAGGTTATATAAGGGACAGAGCACCTATATAAAGAGTTACTAATAGGCCTAGTATAGGGACACCTAGGGCAAAGTGGTTAGATAAACTAGAACAAGAAGAAGATCTAGATATTCCAGTTAGGTTTAAAGAAAAACATACTAAGGGATATTATAACGCAGCGATAACAAGGTACTTTCTTATAGATAAACTATACACACTAAACCAGTTATATAGAAAGTGGTATAGGTAATAATATAACAATAAATGGGAAGACTTTTATATATAGCTGAATAAAAAGGTAGTCTAAGACCAACCTATTACAGAGAAATGCATAAGTTATATTAAAGGAGCATTAATTATAATATTAAGGAACCTAGAAGAAGGATTTAGGGACTAGAAAGGCAAGTAACAAATCTTAGTACCTGCAGTAGAGATACCAGTAGTTAGGTCAACTAGGTATAGGTTTAAACTTAAGAGCAAAGATAAGCTAAGAGTTAACCTAAAATATACAGCATATTATACACTATCATGGATAGCTTATATAGATGACATGTATAATATATATAGAGCACCAAAAGACAAAAACCAGAAATACTTAGTAAGGATATATTAGGCACTAGAAGAAAAGCGGTTTAGGGATACCAAGTACATATATAGATAGCACCTAATAGAAGTGCAAAGCCAAGGGGACTTAACACTTTAACTAGGAAAATTCCTTATAGAAGAATACCTAGACGGACAATAGTGGTGGGAGTGCCTAGAGAACACTTGTCTATAGTACGTAGAGGAAAAGAAATAAACTAAGTATTAGCCTAAGTTAGACTAAGTATAAGTAGGATCTAGCGGCTAATAGTTAGGAAAAGGGGAGGTGTATAGGACTAGAGGGAACCAGTATTAGAGCCTTAGACCCTTAAAGGAATTTAAGGACAACACCTAAATTTATAAGTTAAGTGGCAAGATTAGCAGTTTAAAGCGTTAATAGATAGTAGAGCAATAAGGAACTATATATTACCAAAAGCAGTAGAAAGGATGGGATTACCACATAGACAGAAGGAATACCTATATCCACTTACAACAATTTCAGGAGATTAGATAGCTTATAGAGGAGGTATTATTAATCTTAAAACAGGACCTATTTAGTTAACTATTAAAGGAAGATCAGTTAGAATATCTTTTAATATCCTACTATTAGGACAGGACAAGGCAATACTAGGAATACCTTAGTTACAGGAATATAATCTAAAGATTAATTAGGTTATAGGTCAGGTTAATATTAAAGATACTTAATAACGCAAAGTGCAATAATAGACCAAGTTAGTATGGTACTAAGTTAGAGCGATATATAAAGAGACTAAGCAAAGCTTAAGTTATGTACCAAAGAGATACCATAAGTATGGCAAAAAGTTATAGTCACCAGAAAGTAAAAAGCTGTTAGAGTATATAGTATAGGACTATAAAATAGAGTTAGAAGAGGGAACAAGTCTAAGGTTCTTTCCAATCTATAAGCTTACTAAAACAGAGTTAATAGCGCTTAAAGAGTTTGTCTAGAAGAACTTATAAAAGGGATATATTAGACCATTACAGTTATCAGTAGGATATCTAGTACTATTTATCCTAAAGAAAAATAGAAAACTTAGGATATATATAAACTACAGACAGTTAAACAGCATTACTAGGAAGGATAAGTATCCTTTACCCTTAATTAATAAAATCCAAGACAGGATAGGCAACGTAAAGATCTTTACAAAGATAGATCTAAGGTAGGCGTACCATCAGATTAGGATTAAGGAAGGCAACAAATAGAAAGTAGCTTTTAAGTCAAAGGAAGGACTATATAAGCCATTAGTTATACAATTCGGACTTATAAACGCACCAGTAATGTTCTAGAAGCAAATTAACAGTGTATTAGGAGAACACCTTAATAAGTTTATTATAGCATATCTCAACGACATTATTATCTACTTAAAGAGTAAGAAAGAATATAAGGAATACATTAAATAGGTCTTAAGGAGACTACAAGAGGAATAGATGCTAGTAGCAATTAAGAAATATAAGTTCTTTACAAGAAAGACCAATTTTGTAAAATTTATTATTAAACTAGAAAAAATCAGCATGGACCTAAAGAAGGTAGAGGCTATAGTAAATTAGTAAGAACCAGAGAACGTTACGCAATTAAGATTATTCCTAGGGTTTTGCAATTACTATAGGAGGTTTATAACGCAGTGGTTAAAAAGCATTAAGCTATTTACGTAGTTAATAAAGAAAGAGGAACTATGGGTTTAGGGTAGTAAGTAAAAGAAGCTATTCTAAAAACTAAAAGAGTTGTTTACCTAGGAACTAATCCTTAAGATCTATTAACCAAAGTTAGAGACGGTTGTTAAAATAGATGCATTAGACTTCACACTAGGAGCGTGTTTGCTATAAAGGCATTAGGACGCATAGCATCCAGTAGCATACTATAGTTGGAAGATAACACCACTAGAACTAAACTATAACATCTATAACAAGGAGTTATTAGGTATAGTTACAGCATTAAAGGAATAAAGAGCATTCTTATAAGGTATAAAGAAACCATTTATAGTTAAAACAAACTATAAGAACCTTATAGAATTCCTAACAACAAAGAAACTTAACCAAAGATAGGTTAGATAGACGGAAATGCTTGCAGAATACCATTTCAAGATTTAGCATACTAAAGGTACAGACAATACACAAGCAGATGCTCTAAGTAGAAAGGCTAAACTATAAAATAACAAAAAGCTATTAGGAGCTTTATTGCGAAGGGATCAGAACAGACTAATTAGGTATAATTATCTAAAGATTACAGCAACCAGGGAAAGTAAGATCCATAAATTACCAGAGAGTAATTGGATATAGAAGATCTAAGAAGTATAGGTAGAGGATCTAAACTTAAAACAATACAAGAACAGAGAAGCTACTTATATTCTAAGGTTAATTGCAGAAAAGTTTATAAAAGAGTTTTATAAAGGAATAACACAAGGACACAACGGAGCTATAGGCTTAGTGTTAAGACCCTAAAAGGAGTATATTATTTAAGGAATCTAGGGACTAGTAAGACAAGTTATAAGAGAATATCTAGATTGCTAAAGAAACAAACCAATAAGGTATAAGCTATATAGAGGGCTACAACCTATTAAAATACTAGAAAGACCATAGGAAGTCATATCATAGGACTTTATTATTAAGTTACTAAAGTTAAAAGATCCTATTACAGGACAAGATCACAACTCAATCTTAGTAATAGTAGATAAGCTTATAAAGTGGGGGTACTTTATAGTATACACAGAAGAGATATTAGCAGAAGATGTTGCTAAAATCTATATTAAGGAAGTATTTACAAGACACGGAGCACTAGATAAGATTATATTGGACAGAGATCCAAGATTTATAGCAGCATTTTAGGAAATGTTTCTGGCAGAACAAGGAGTTCGCGTAGTAACCTCTATAGTGTATTATCTGCAGACAGATGGACAAATAGAAAGATTAAACTAGACACTAGAACAATATCTAAGGCACTACATTAATCACGCGCAAAATAATTGGGTATTGTTATTACTAGTTATATAGTTTATATATAATATAACACCATAGGAAGGAATAGGAACATTACCATTTAAGGCAAATTACGGATATAAGCCAAGAACATCGTTATTGCCACGTCAAGTAAAAAGGATAAGTAGCACAGCTAAAGAAAGAATAGAGACGTTAATAAACCTTTATATAGATCTTAAAGAAATAGCTAAACTAGTACAAGAGCGAATAAAAAGGTACTATAATGCTAAGAGATCTAAGGGACTAGATCTTAAGGAGGGAGATAAAGTATAGCTACTATACAAAAATTTTAAGAGTTAACGACTAAGTAAGAAGTTAGACTATATTAGACTAGGACCTTTTAAAGTTAAGTAAAGAATTTTATTGGTTATATATAAGTTAAACCTACTAGCCAAAATAAAGATCTACCCTATATAACACATTGCAATGCTAGAACTAGTATATAGAGATGTTAAACCACTAGTCTATAAAGCAGACACGTATAGAGGACAGGAAGAAGATAAATAGTAAGTTTTAAAGATCATCAGTTATAAGGATGTAGATGATAAAATGTGGTATAAAGTAAAGTAGATAGGCTACAGTAAGACTATTTAGGAACTATTAAGCAACCTAGAGAACACTATAGGAAAGGTATAGGAGTATTAGAAGAAAGTAGGTTAGGGAGTATTAAAAAAGGATTACTAAAGGACAAACTACCTAAGGGGGACTTAGGAGGAGCAACTGCTATATTACTTAGAACTGTTTCCTTCTCTAAAGGCGCTATTCTATTATCACCTAGCTTAGAAAGACCCTATTAGACAAGTTTCCACTCCTTAAAATGGACCTTTTTATAAACTTACTTAAGATAATAAAGACGGGCATAAGCCAAAGCGCGCGCTTTAAGGGCTCAACACTTCTCTTCCCTTGCTCTCTTAGCACGAGCATAGTCCTCATCTTAAAGATAACAAATTTTACTTAGAGCGCTTAAAAGCTTATTGTCAAGCTTTATAGCAGTAGATTAAATATAAAACCCTAAGGGAAATTAATAAGGGAACTTAAAGACTGTTAAGAGTTATAGGATGCATATACTTAGCGTTAGAGATAGAGCGAACATTATAGGATGATTAAATGTTTACTCTAGTGCATTCTAAATAAGAGGAGGGTTGCTAAGATAAAGGACTTGCTAACGCAATACAAACCAACCCCTCTTTTGCATAATAAGAATATAGAGACGGCATAATCTTACTAAGTAACAGTATTGCGGCAACAGTATAAGAGCGGCAAGCCATAGAAGAAGAGGCTAAGGGTTTAGAGACCTTAGAAGGTATAATGAGTAAGGATATCAACCAGATTAATTAAACGGACATTATACCTCTAGTAGACGACTTGGAGATATTAGGAATCTTTAAGGACGAAGATAAAGAGGAGGGAGATGGTATTACGGACGCTTTAAGTATAATATTATAACTACTTAGAGAGGAGTTAGAGGAAGCTAGTTGGTTAATATAGGTATAGTCCAGGATAGATCTGGTAGAACTATATAACAAAGAATGGTAGCTAAGGTCACATAAGGTAATCTATATAATCTATATAATCTGTATAATCTATGGGACAGAGTAGATAGAGCACACGTACTTTACAGAGTAAAGGGATTTCTTAGGTATACAGTTGTGTATTTAAAGGACTACAGTCCCTACCCAGATAGTTCTCTCTTTGTAGTAAATCTCAGAATACAATTAAAGTTAATCTATTGGGCAACCACTCCACCAGTTGTTATTATATTATTAATTTGTTCTTACCTACATACCCAGCCCAATAATAGGACCCACCGTAGTTCCTGCTACAAGGTTCCGTTACAACTATACCCCTTACTAGTTATTAAAGGCGAATTAGAAAATGGTGAAGCCCTTTTTCCTAGTGCTAAAAGCTATAGGTAATATAAATACTATAGCAGCAGAATAGCTTTAATATTAAGTAATTCCTTAAGGCATGGGTTATAGAGGGTGTTAATAGTAGATTAGGTGGTATCTATACCAGTTAGTAGCTCTTATTATTATATTCTGCTTTAGAACAAGTGGAGGTTTATATAGCCCTTTAATTAACTAGTTACGTATTAATAGGGGACATTTCCTTAATAAAACTTATCTAAGAACTTGATGCACTGCTTAGGCAGCCATATTTTAATAAGTTTAATCACTCTACCTCTATAGAGAAGGTTAACTTCTCTTAAGTATTAAAAAAAATTAACTTAACTGCTCCTACATAGACTGCTCTACTTAAAAAGCTTATAAGTAATTAACGCTAGGGCTAGAGAAGTTATAAAGGGTTAGGCAATTCCAAGATAGTCTAGTAGTAGTTATATTTAATTACTTCCATTATCTATAGGAGTTATGCATAGTCTACTGCCAATTTTTTTATAAAAATGTTAGGAATCTACCTACTTGGGAGCGGTATTAAGTATTAGGTTATTAAGGTATTAGCTGGGCTAGGTCTCTATAATGGTTATAAATATATTAATTAACACCTTATAGATATTGCTAAAAATGCAAAGGAGGGTTTAACCCCCTAGTTTATATTTTATATAGCTAACTAATAAAAAGAATAAGCTACTAAGCCTTATAGTTAATTCTTAAGCGCTACTAGTCTATAATAACTTTAATTTTAAGGATAATATTAGAGATTAAGTGCTTAGGTCTTCTAGAATAAGAATGCGTAATATAACTACTACGCTTCTTATCCTTTGACCTAAGATTCTAACTACTAGCCTTAAGCAGTAATGTTTAACCCATTACAACCGCTTTTTTTTAATAATATTATCTTATCTCTAGGTTTTTAACATAACTATATCTTATAGTAGTTATTAATATACTTTATTACAACTGCTATCTATAAGCTTTATTTATAAGCAGTTAAATATGTTTTTAGCAGTAAGCTAGGTTTTTTTCCTATAGTACTAAAGCTTAACCTATTATTTCCTTAAAAGACTGCTCTATAACAGCTAGGTGCAATCTTTTATAATAAGGGTACAATTAAAGGTATATATGGCGTCTATTAGGATATCTAGATCCATAAACTTAGCCTTAAAGAGGATAATAAGTTAGGTCATTTTACCCAGTGCCTTTGGCTCGCCTAGGGCGATTAGAAGACTATTTAACACATTAAAAGCATAAAAACTAAGCAGTCTCTTACCAGTTAAGCTTTTAACTATTAAAACTAGTTGTTTAGGCCACCTATATTCTTTTATATCCTTTAAAGTTTCCTCTACCTTATAGTTTATACTCACTAGAAAAGTCCTTCTAGCACTTACTTAAAGGCCATACTCCTTTATAATATTGGCTACTAGGACTAGCATAGAATCTTATAAAAGAATACTAAATTCTATTTTATTAAGCCATTAATTACACAAGGCTAGATGGCTTAAGTAGTTATACTCTAGTATAATATACTTAGTACTAAGGGATGGTTCTAAGGGGTTAATAGTAAGAAAAATAATAGAAAAGAGTCCTATAACAATGCTATTATATAGCTTACTCTATCTTAATTTCTTAGGTTAATTAAGTATATATAATAATAAGTATTTACCTACTCCGCTTAGACTAGTTAAGGGCATAACAATAAGGAGTTTTTTAGTATATGTTGGTATCTCTAATAGGTTAAAGCTTTTATGGTCCTATGGCATGCTATCTATTATAGCAATATTAGTTTAATTTACTAACTTATTAATCCACTCTCTGTCTGGTTTTATAGGGCTAAGCAGTTATAGTATAGGTATAAAATGCTTTATCTTTAATAGCTTCTTATAGATTAAATCACGACTGCTAAGCTTTAACAATTAATTTTTATGTTAAGTCTAGTAAATCTAGTAGGTTAACTAAATACCTTTAAAGCAATTAATCTTGCCCTAGAGTATATTAACTGCTACTATACCATTAATATAAAACTATATAAGAACTCCACTTATAATATTAAAAAGACATTTAGATAGGTTGCGCTTGCTAGTTTATATATTTCTTAACTACATGCTATACTAGAGACTTTATTTAGTTAAAGAGCCTGTTGGGAATATATTACGTGTGGTTACGTGTAGCCGCGGCACTAGCGTGGCGAGGAGCCTTAAGCTCCTCGCCCTCCCCTATTCTAGATCAAAAGAAAAGCATATTAACCAATATTACTGTAACCCTACTCGAGTAGTCGTTATTGGTGAGTCACTCTGTGTGACCAATACTGATCAGTGGTTGAATACACAGTTAACTATAGAACAGCAAGGTTCTTAACAGAAGAGACAGTCTCGTGTAGGGGTGCTATATGCGCTCATATGGAATGGATCCCGGCGATACTGTGCTACCTTAGACTTGCGGAAAACTAGTAATAGAAGTGTTATTGAGTACTAGGAGATACCAAGTTGCATCTATTATGCAGAACAACTACGTTTACGAAGATTTGGTTAAGTACTTTAGGTTAGAAGTGTTACTGAACCTAAGGTCCTAAGTTAATGTCTAAAACGCGTTAAATAATATCTTAAATTGCCTACCTCTTGACAGCAAACCTACGAGATTCTATAAAACCGAAAACCCTACCTACCTTTAACCTATTATGGCGTTAACCTACCTAAAGAAGTACGAAGAAGATATTAACCCAAAGACATAGAATAAAGACATTGACCCTATAAACGCTGAGCAAAAGGACCTGAACGGATTCTTATTATACCATATAGTATACTACACAGATAGTGAATACAACAACACTATGCTATGGTATTGCATGAAGGAGGACTTTGTTGGATGGATAAAGGAAATATGGGCTCTTATGAATAAGCTTATTGTATAAGACTTCCGTAACTTCCTTTAGGAGAATAGAGTGTTTGTCCCTATAGATGGAAGCGCTATTAGAGACAATATTTAAGAGCAAGTTATTGACGCAAAAGAAGAGCATAAATGGACTCTACAGGAGATTGAGTACTAACTACGCACTATGAGGAAGCTCAACTTATGATGGAATCCAAATAATACGCTACTAAAGTAAATATAAGACCCCCCTGCTTCGCGAGCTAATAGCCTTTAGACTCTATTAACTAGACCTATATCCCTATTGCAACCTGTAATGTAACTCCCTCCTCCATCTTAATCTTAAATTAAAAGCACTTTAAAATTGCTTATAGAACTTGCGAAGCTCTATTCAGATTAAGAAAATAAATTTGGTGGGGAATTATATAATGTTCTTAATTTAAAACTGCGTATCTTCTATAACTGTTGCTAAAAGATAGGAATAGAGTCTGATCAATACTATAACGCCTATTTTGTTATGCTTAGGGGCCGAGCTAGCACCTTCTATTATGATCGTTTAGTAGGAAAAGGATACGATTTTGACTGCATGATATATGAGTTAAGGTGCCACTTTAAAACAGAAGAGAATAAGCAACAGTATATATTGGAGTAGAGAGAGACTACCTTCCTAAGGATTATTGCTATAAACCTAGGTGTTTCTTGGCTTGATTGTCTTTAAAAGCTCTTTAATTAACTTTAGATAATTTAGTGTGGTTTATCTGAATTATATTAAGAGGACTTTAGCCTACGCGATCAAGTTATTAGCGCATGCTAAGGTGTTAAAGAATGCAACCTTGCCCTCTTTAATCCTGCAAATACTTATAAAGGAGTGTATGCTTAATTAAAATCCTCTATTGGCACCGCTCTGCGCTCTTAAGAAGTATAGCAATTTAACGCCTAACCCTAACCTACTTTGATCGACCCGACCAACCAATATAATTATAACTGGACTGATTAAATATATGGTGGCCGGGGTAGGGGATACGGTAGAGGGCACAATTAATATTAACTATAAAGCAATTATGGAGGTCCTCGTGGAGGTTTATCTTAAAACAATTAATAGAAGAAATGCTATGTTTATAAGAAGCCAAATTGCTGGTCAACTAGGCACCCTCTTAATAGACGAAAGGAGGTATATAATAAGTTTCGCTAGAGCGCATAAAACGTTGGAAATTGTAAGGTTACTATAGCCTACTTTTAAAGCTTTTTGGTTTAATATGAAGGCGAAGAAGATCTTAAGGGTGAGGTTAACAAGGCCGAACAGCTTCTTATAGATATGGAAATTAAGGACTACTCTCCCGACCAATACTTTACCGAGTATGGTGAGGTAAATGGCATATAAACTGTTGCTGTCCTTAACGACCAATCTATGCTCCATTCTGTCACAAAGTTAGATATCTTTAATGAGCTAAAAGAAAGTTCTGCGTTCTCCTTTAATAACAGATACTTGGCGAACGTCTTCTATGGTATTATGCCAGATACTAGAGCCGCAGGAGTATCTATAGTAGGAGAACCTTAAGTTTGAGCTCTTTAGTAGCTTAATAGCTCTGTTTAGATTGACCAATTAACGGTAGGCCAATATACAATTTGCTTTGGTAAGGGTACTATAATCTCCCTTGGCATAATCAAGGTCCAAACTCCATTAGGATGTATCACTTTTTATATTATTCCCGCGAACACCCCATTTCTATTCTGCATCCGAGATATGGATAAGTTAGGCGTTAAGCTTAATAACCTTAAGAATATGCTCGTTTAGGGAGAGAATTGGGTGCCCGTTATACGCAAGTAGGGTCACCCTTGGTTGCTCCTTTAATAGCTAGAAAGGAGCGTTGCTTAGAGCCATTTAACTAAGTTAGAGTTACGTTAACTACACCGTCGCTTCGGTTACCCATCAGTTTATAGATTACTTAGGGTTCTTTAGCAAGCAGGTTATAAAGTCAAGGCTAAGACGATTAAGCATCTTATAAAGTACTGCTATTACTGCCAAATGAACCAGAAGTCCCCTGGCCGATTCAAGTTCACCCTTAAAGATAACTACAACTTTAACTTCTATATTATTATTGATATTATATATCTTAGCGGCAAGCTAGTACTTTAAGTTATTAACCTCTTAACCTCTTTCTAAGCTGCACGCTTCCTAAAAGATATGTTAGCTAGGAACGCATAGGATACTCTCTAATTATGCTAGATTAATGTCTACCTAGGACCCCCTAATTAAGTTATTTATAACGTAGGAAGGAACTTCTTATCTATAGAGTTTCGGCAATAGGTAAGGGCAATGGAAATTAAGGTTAAGGAAGTCCCTGTTAAGGCACACAATAGTGTTAGAAAAGTAGAACGATATCACACGCCATTATACTAAATATATGAGATTATTTCTTTGGAACTAGAGGGCGCTAGCGAAGAGCTTACCTTATAGATAGCTGTTAAGGCTGTTAACGATTCTGCTGGCCTAGATGGGCTCGTACCTATATTGCTAGTCTTTGGCGCCTACCCTTAAATAACTAACAATTCTCCACTATCTCTATCCGTTACGTAACGAGCTGAGGCTATCTGTAAGGCAATAAAGGAGGTGCGCCGCATCTACGCTATGCGCCAGGTCAACAACGCACTAAGAATAAGAAATGGTCTAAACACCTTAATTACAACAGATCTACCACTCCAATCTGAAGTACGGGTATGGCGTGAGAAAGGGGGCTGGTTAGGCCTATATATACTTATCGCTATTAAGGGTTAAACTTGCACTTTTTAAATGCCCTATGGACCCACTTAATTCCGCTTAACCGTTGTTAAGCCCTACTATAGGGACGACAGTTTTAAGCCTTTATAGGATACTATAGAGGATACCCTAGAGGAGAACCACGATTAATGTGCTTTAGAAGGCGACTACAATTCTAATATAGTTATAGCAAATGTGCTGTAACCACGACGCGGTAGAGGTCATTTGAAAGGATTACGAAATTACCAACATCTTATTAATTTCAAAGAGCAATTCGTTGCCGCTATTAAGAGTAGAGTTGAGTTGTTAATGGCCTTTATAACAGCTAAAGAGAAGGCGGACTTTAAGCTCGCAAAACAACTCTAAAAGGAAGGCTGTATTATAACTCTAGGAGCCCCTTTCTAAGTATCTAATAAGCAGGAGATCGACGGTCTTATTACAAGAGGAGTCTTTAAATTCGAGAAATATAACCCTGCTAAGTTTAATGGAGTTCGCATCTTTAAGTTAAGAATAGTTAATAAGATTAAAGGCAAAGCCACTAATACCCCATTTAAGAAGTCGAGACTGGTCATTTAAGGTTATAATAATGACGGTAAGGAAGTAATTCTTACGCAATCCCCTACGATTTAATAAGCTAGTTAGCGAGTTATTGTTACGCTAGCTCCCTCCCTAATAAAGAATGGAATGGCGGTTTATTTAAGAGATATTACTTAGGCCTATACCTAATTAGAGACGCGCCTTTAGCGCTTAATACTGGTATACCTTCCAGAGTAAATTCGCTACTAATATCCCGAAGATATAATTATAGTTATACTTAAGCCATTATATAGAATCGCAGAGGCAGGAACTTATTGGTGGGCTACTTATAGCAAGCACTATAAAGAGAAGCTCTTGATGACTACTTCTATATTTAATCCCTGCTTCCTTATTATAACTATGGGAACTCCATTCGGAATCGTCGGCATGTAAACTGATAATATAATTATCTTAGGAGACGACCAATTTTTAGCTCTTAAAGAAGATGAGCTAGTAAAGGCAAATCTTATAGCAAAGCCAAAGGAAAAGCTTAATTTAACAACACTATTACTTTTTAATAGATGCATCCTCTCCCTAAACAAGGATTCTATTGCTTTGCGCTAAAAGGGTTAAGGCAAGAAGATTAATGTTATTAATGTTAACTCTCCGAAACAAGGATACGTGGAGCAACACGCTTGTGGAGCTTATGTTACTTCTATCTGTTAACCCAAGGCTTTATTTGATCTCTCTGTTTCTGCCTAATACTAGGAACCAACTAAAGATGACGTCCTTGCCCTAAATAAGCGTCTCTCCTAGTAAATGAACTATCTCAATTAGGGACTACTTTATGTGCCTATTAGTCTTCCTACCGCCAAGCTCTTTGTATTTGTTAATGGATTGTTTGTAAATAATAAAGATTTTAGCTCCTAGTTAGGATATAAGATTATTATCGCGAATAAATCTACTAGAGAGAATGACTTTATAATTTATAGCAATCTTATCTATTGGAGCTTAACTAAGAGCAAGCGCGTTACTCGAAGCGTTCTAGCGTTAGAGATATATGGAATAGTTAATGGAGTTAATATGGCAATTACAATTGGAACTACTCTAAAAATAATTATAGATTGACTTAAACTTCCTGCTATCCCTACAATCGTGTGTACCGACTTATATTCCCTCTATAAGTGTTTAGTTAAGCTTGGTACCACAAAGGAGAAGCGCCTTATAATTGATATTATAGCACTTCGGTAATCTTACGAACGGCGAGAACTCTTTAAGATTTGATAGATTAATAGCCAAAACAACCTGGTAGATGTAATGACAAAGGCAAACCTAAATAAGGCTCTAGAAACGTTTGTTAATATAAACATTCTCTATGTATAAGTTAAAGGTTGGGTTAAAAGGGAGTAGAATTCCACTATAACTGTTTACTGAATTCCACTGCAACTATCTACCGAATTCCACCGCAACTGTCCACCGAATTCCACTGCAACTGTCCACTGAGTTCCACCGCAACTATCTACTAAGTTCTACTGCAATTTGTGGATACTGGTTTTAGCCAGCTAATTAGGATTTTCTATGCCCGGCATAGAAAATCGCTATTGGCTTGCTTACGCTTAGCGCCTTGGCGCCCTTAACACGATATCCACCCTAACTCTAAATAACTAATTAGGATTTTCCATCCCCGGGATAAAAAATCGCCATTGGTTCGCTTACCACTAGCGCCTTAGCGGCCCTCGCGATATGTCTGCCTACTACTCCCTAATAATTATTCTTCTTCTTCTTTTTCTTAGCTTAGTATCTTTATTAGATAACAATCCGCAAGTTTCAGTTTAAAAGCATTTATGTAAGCCGTCACATATTGCAATGGCAATAGTAAGTAAGGAGGATTGATACTTGTTACGCTAGTTAAGCGGTATTTTATATGTAGATGGCAACCACAAAAGAAGAGTTGCCAGTGTTGGGAATATATTACGTGTGGTCACGTGTAGCCGCGGCACTAGCGTGGCGAGGAGCCTTAAGCTCCTCGCCCTCCCCTATTCTAGATTAAAAGAAAAGCATATTAACCAACATCACTGTAACCCTACTTGAGTAGTCGTTATTGGTGAGTCACCCTGTGTGACCAATAGAGCCAATTCTAAATATAGTAAAAAGTTAGCACTCGCTAATATATTTAGTCTTATATACTATCTCTGGGCTAAAAGTTATACATATATCTAAGCAGTTAATAGTAATTATAACAGTTAATTTAAGTCTACTAATATTCTTACTAATGGTACAAAGCTTCTTAAAGAAAAAATTCACTTATTTAATCTTTAAAATGTTACTATACCTAATAAAATTATTTCTATTTTATCTAAAGATGAGGAGCAATCTACTACTGCTATTAAGCCATTAGCACTTAGAGATTATATAGAGGCAATTAATAATATATTCTATACTAAGGATAGAGGTTATTAACTGCTGTACTTTACCCCCTTAACCCCTTAACTACCTATTCAGCTTATTACTTACCACCCCCCTAACTACTTATTTAGTTTATTATTAACCACTTCTTTTATAACTACCTAGCAGTAAGCAATCTTTAACTACTGCCTCCACTTTTACCTACACTCCTCTGCCATAGCTACTTCTATCTACAGTGAAATAATTACTGTTATTACTGCCACTACTCTTCTACTCTTATTACTCTACTACCACCACTGCTCCACTACTCCTGCCGCTCCTCTGGTGCCACTGCTTAAGTTACAGTTAAAGACTACCCTTATTTCTACTCTCTTTGCCTTATTTATTATAGTTAATAACTACCTATTAACTTCTTACTCCTTATAGTCTACCTCTTTAGGTTACTATACGGTTTGTACCTAACATCTCTTATATTATTATTTTAAGAAAACCATCTTACTAACTGCTTATAGTAGATTACTTATTATAGTTAGCATTTATAATCCTAATAGCTTTACTAACTATCCTAACTCCTCTCTCCTTAATATTAACTTTTTTAATATCCTCTATCTTAACTTATTTAAGACATATACTATTAGGTTCCTAAAGTTACAGATTTAATAGCTATTACTTTACCTCCACCCTAATAGGCTCTACAACTAGACTCCACCTAAGGGTATAGATATAGTGACTCTAAATAATATTAAAGACTGGTTAATAGGCACCTTTAATACTATTGCTATAGATAGGTAGGCAGTAGTCACTTATAGGGGTTAAGTAGACTGGTAGTTAACCTAGGATATAAACTGTGACCTAGTTAACCGCTGCCAGCCTCTCCAATTATATACTATCCGCTTTAGCTCCTTAAGTAGGCTAACTTAAATTAGCAGTAACAAGAGTGGTAAGGATGCTAGTAAATTAATTATAATTAGCAGTAATAAGAATAAGGATAATACCGGCTAGGAGTAGTCTTAGCAGTTACAGCAGTTACAGTAGCTAGATAATAAGGAGCCCCCACTTTTTAGGGAGAGGTAATAACATCCATATACCTTATAGGAGTTATAGCAGTCTAACCCTATTAAGCTATTAAATAATAAGGAGCCTATGCCTCTTAAGGAGAGGCAATAATAGCTATATGCCTTCTCCATAGGTTAAATATTAACTAGTAGAGGTACTCTAACATCAACTCTAACATTAACTGGTTGTGGTATTCCGGTGTCTTATAGCGCAGCCTTAAGCATAGCTACCCAACTACTACCAGTCTATCCCATAGAGGAACGTTAGACTAATCTTCTTAATACAGCAAGTTATTAAGGTGCTATTATAATTAGCATTATATATAGGTTAACTTCTTTAGCGTTTATTGCACCTTAATATATAGTAGTGGCGAGTCTTAACACTTATAATTAACTAAACTATTAAGTATAACCACTTAATCTATTCTCTAATGAGTTGCTACTATATAGCAATACAATACACATGTTATTAACTTCCTTTAATAATATCTTAAGTCTTAGTTAACTAGTTAGCCGGTTTACTTACAACTTTAAAAAATAGGTAGCTTGGTTTCTAGACTAGATAAAGCGGTATAATAGTATACCTCTACTAGCAGATTAACCACCTCCTTCTAACTCCTTAATCCAGCCACTCTTACACATCTCTACAAATCCTTACCTAACTCCTTAGACTCCCTCCTAACGCTCTACTCCTTTAGCTTTAACCCCTTAAACTTCTTCCCAACGCTCTACTCCTTCTGCTTTAACTTACTAGCCTTTATCCCAATAGTCTGCTCCTTATAATTAAACTGCTTAAAATCCTCCATTATTAACTCCTTAGGCTCCTCCTAGATTAACCCGTTAGCCTAGACCTATATTTATAGACATCTATAATAATAAGGAGCATATTTTATAAGCTGCCTAGGAATTACGCATATAACTAGTAGATTATAGTTTAATAGATAGTTTAATAAATAGGTTTATAGTTTTCTTTTTAAAATAAATAAGTAGTAACTTATAGCCTTTAGAATAGTTAAATAAATAGGCTAATTAATTCCTTAACTGCTTTCTAGTTTAATTTAATATAAAAGTTTACTTAGAGATTAACTGCTTATACCCTACTAGCATATAATAAAGGTAAACTATCTAGAAATACCAAGCCCTTCTTATTTACACCTCCTATATTCCTAAATATATAGCTTTTAGTGTTAACAACCGCTTACGCCTATCCCGCCCATTATTTCTTATCTCTTTACTATGGTTTTTTAACACTAGGCCACTAATATTCTTACTAATAGGTGCTAATATTAACTGCCTATGCGAGATAGAAGCTATACCCTCTAAACCCTACTATATCTTATTAGTAGTAGAATCTATAATCCTTACCCTTCTTTTCCTACCTCTATAAGTTCTACTACTAAGAGTTATAGGTGGTTCCAAGCTAGGCTCTATACTATTAGTCGGCAAAGCAGTCTGCAAGTCCACTAGTTAAGTCTCTAGCACCAGCAGTTAAGTCTCTAGCACTAGCAGTTAAGTCTCTAGCACTAGCAGTTCAGTCTTTAGCACTATACTCTTACTACTCTATAATTCTAGTTCCTGCAACTACCTATATTTAATTTCTTACTGCTATAACTAGTATAACCCACTATAACCTTGTCCTAGCGACTGGTTATACTATAGCAGAGGGGATAGCATACTACACTAGTTAAGGGGAGATGGAGTAACTCCTCTAGCTAAAGATAGCACCACTGTTAAGAAGAGGAATTCTAGTACTAAGCTAAATAAGCGTATATAGTTCTCTATAAGCTTCTTCTACTACAATATAACTAGTAAAGCAGTCTTATTATTAATCTTAGTTTATCTTTCTACAACCTATACCCTTTATTTATTAGCTATAAGCTTACTATTACTAGCGCTACCAGCCCTAGGTAACAAGTCACTAGTGCTAGATACTAGTTTCTTAAATTTCCTAGACTTTAACCACTTAGCCAGTATGCTATCTACATTCTAGCGAAGGAACTAAACTAGCTACTCTCCCTAAGCTATAGCATGCTTCTACTTATCTAGTAGGAAATACTTATAGAGATCTTTTACAGTTTATATTAGAAACTTAGCAGCCAAGGTAACCTTATTAAAGGCGCATATAATTGCCTACTAGTAGTAACTAGGCAAGAAATATAAAGAAAGCATTAGAGTAAATCTCTCTTCTATTAGGACTAACTCATCCACTTATACTTAACACCACTTAACTAACCATTAGAGAGCAATACCTTACTTTAAGCCTAAGGTTGGTTTTTAAAGGGAGACAGGAGCAGTTAGTGTAGTGGTTATAATAAGAAAATTAGGGTTATAACCTATACCGTTGCAACAACTCTCTTATAATACCTTTGGAGTTTGCGTTTTAGGATTATATTTATCCTCCTAGAGAAACTTAAGTAGGTATTTACAGTAGTAGTTGCTGTTTAGTATAGCCCTCTAGCAATTACTTATAGAGTCCCTACTTTTAATCTCCTACTTTATCTAGGGATAAACTTTATTCTTACCAGTTAGCTAGTTAGTAGCTGTGTCATTAAGTTTCTAGTTTAAATAAGGGTACTAGTCTAATAAGTTACTATTATAATCTAAATCGGACTCATAACTGCTCCTCTAAGAAAATAATTACTGTAACTAACTCACCTAGTAATCGCGGGAGAGTATATTATGTCTATATTTTAGCTTAGACATTATTTAACTAGTAACTTCTTCTTTAGTTAACTCCTTCTAGTATCCTAGCCAATTAAATGCCTAATATAGCACAAAGAATACAGCTACTCTAGTTTTATTATAATCCCTTACTGCACAACTAATCCTCTGCTATAAATCTCTAATATTATCTATAATTGGGAAATTCTATTAAATAACTATATAAACATCTGGGATATCTATACCCATTCTAAGAGCAGTTATAGCTACCATAATCTAAATATATAACTGCTTACTGCGGAAGGTATTATATATCCTATCCTAATTATACTTTACCATATAAGATATATATACCCTAACTATCTAGTTTATAAGACGTGCTAAGTAGCCCTTCTAGACAAGAGACTCTTTAAGGTACTAAGAGACTACCGCAATACGTCTTCTACCGTTAAGAAATATAATTATTTTTAGAATTTTCTAAGGGGTTAAGCCACCGCCTAAAGACTTAACTGCTTAGTTAAGTAAGAAGTGTAACTGCTTATAGTAGTTTATCTTTCCTTTTAGTATTAAAAACACACAAATTAAGATATCTGGCCGGTTAATAGATGTGCGGATAATCTCTAATATACCTAGTTTAGTTCCCTCCAGCTAAAACCCACTATGTTTTTTTACTACTTGCTCTATCTTAATATCTATAGTTGCAGAGCAGCTAAAGAAAACAATACTTAATAGGAGAGACCGGCGTAGCTTATAGATTAAGACAAAGTTGCTCTAAAACTCCTCCTACTGGTAAAGCATATAACACTTATTAATAGCCACCAGTCTAACTTAATACTAAAAGAATGGATTCTATAGGATCTTTTAGAATTTAGGAGATATAGCTTACTCTGGCCTAAGTAGTATATAGGTATATATACCATTCTTAACATCCTTAAGCAGTTAAGGGTTCTGGAATTTTATATCTGCTAATATTAAGCATAGGTTTGTACTAGGGTATTAACAAATTAACTTAACCTGTTCCCCCCCTAGCTTACTTAATAGGATAAGCTATATTATAATCTGGCTAGTTAAGACTAAGAAAGTATGGAATACAATACTTTTACTAAAGCTAGTTTTTGCAATAAGTATAGTATCCCCTATTCTATAAACTAGTTGGCAAAGTGCCCTAACCTGTTAAGTATAGGGATTCTTTCCCCTAAGGAGTTGGCATATAGCATGGGTAAGCATTTCCATATAATACTTAACATTCTAGGGTTTAAAACTATCTAATACGAGCCTCCAGAGCTGTGGGATAGTTAAGGTTAGTATATATTTTATTTAGGCAGTATATAATTGGGCCTTAGGAGGAGTTAAAGAGGCTAAAGAAGTTAAAGGGTTATAGCGTAGGTCGCCACGTTGTTATTAGTAATACTACTTGCTTTAAGGCATTAAGAGAGGATTTACGCATAAGTCGGCACAATAAGATGCGTTAAGAAATTTCGACCTATAATTTTAGAACTTTATATTAGCTAAAATGCATAAATAAGTACATAGATAAATAAAGCAGCCCTTAAAATATAATTAATTACCTTTTAAAGTGGTTAACTAGTTAACTGGTAGAGATATATTGCTCTTTAGTAGCATCGCGTTTGATTAATAAGTCGGCACTTATATATTTTTATACTAAAGGCCCTTAAATAGTAACTAAGATAGTATTATTAAGTAATCCTAACTAAACCTAATTCTATTACACTAGTAAGGGTCTGGTAAAGCTATACTACTTAAGTACTAGCGAGATTTACTGTCTTAGTTGCCGGCTGAGTCGCTTACTAAGATAATAATGGCGCCAGGACGGGTTGTGCTGCGTAAGCATGATGTGTACCGGTAATAACAGCGATTTGGTAATGGACTTTGCCACCATAAGTAGGGAGGGTGGCCGACCCGCACCGGCCACGCCCTTGTAGGTGTCAAATAATCTGTATTCTCTAGAGGCGTGGGTCACGTGCACGAGTCACGTGCACGGAGCACTGCACTGTAAAGTCTCTTCGTAGCTCAAAGCCCTAGGGGCTCAAGACAAGGTAAAAAAAAAAAGGACAAGACCAAGATCATCAATCAACCAACCCATTTCATCAATGAACAGCTCTATATGCACTATCTGACAGTAGGATTCAATGTGCGATTGGCTTCTCAGCTGTTTCGAATTGTGCTTATGAAGGCTAAATAGTGGGCCATGCTGACTACTAAGGGTGGATTGCTTGAGACGTGCATTTGGTCGATGGTGTATATTTTCCGAACCTTATCCCCTTCAACGATGTTTATCGATAAGAGCTGTCCAATATCAATAAGATCAAGGCTCCTTTTGATTCTGATGTTCGCGCACGGTCCAACTCTCGTGCCGTTGGAAGGGATAGATAGCTTCAGATGAATAGACAAAGCGCTCAAAATGATCAGTGCAGCAGCCCAAGTGTCAGAAAATGGCCTGATATAGATCACACCCCAAAAAAAGCATTGCTTTGCCTCCCTTCAATTTTTCCATACTCCTGCAGCAAGTCTCACATATTATCGAAATTCAGTCCCCAAACATCATCGTCGTCGCCCATACCCATGCCCATGTCGCCGTCTAAATCCAATCCCATATCCCCCATATCGCTTCCAGCCCCCAAATCCAGCCCACCGCCCGCTCCTCCCAGATCCAAATGCTGCTCCAATCCCTGATCGAGCACCTGCTGTTCTATATCTCCCACACCGGCGACCGCCGCTGCCGCCGCCGCCGCATCGTTCACGGCATCCATGTCGATATCCGGCATCGCATGGCCCTCGACTCCAACATCGACCCCGACCCCGACCCCGACGCCCAGGTCCAGCTGCGCGCCGGGCAATGGCTCCGTGCCCACGACGGCCAGCTGCGCCTCGACACGGCGGTGCAGCCGCACGATCGTCTCGGCAGTCAGCGGATCGCGCATCACGAGCCCCGCGGCGCCGTCGAACTCCACCTTTAGCATTTCTCGCAGGTTCAGCCGCGTGCGCGGCGACGCGGGTGCGGCGACGGGACTCGTGACCCAGTCGACCGGCAGCGGGCTGTTTTCGGTGCTCGGGGCGCAGATGAGAGCGGTGGCGACGTCGAGGGCCACGGCGCCGTTTCCGGCTTCCGTTTGCGCTTTTGTTTCGTCGATGATGGCTAGGAGGGTCTTGTGTGCGCCCAGAAGTTTGAGTGTTGTGAAGAGCTGGCGGTGGGTGTAGCTGGGGGGTGTGAGATTGATGGAGGCTGTAGAATACCAGTTGACCAGCGATTGTATCGTGTTACGGAGAGCAATGCGGAGCGTGTTGCCTGGCGTGCCCGTCCACTGCTCCAGTTCAGAGACCGGAGAGTAGGCTGAGCGCTCGTAGTTAAGGTTGTCTTTGATGGCCTCGAGTAGCGGTTCGATGTCGGTTCGGCCGGGTTCACGGCGACGGAGCGTGCGGAAGCACTTCTCGAGCCGGCGGGAGACGATAGAGAGGATGGTTTTATGCATGGCTTGGGCTTCTCCGGATATGGAGGTAGGTTGGATTAGTTTGTGGAAGATTTGTATAAGCACGTCTAGGTCGTGGTGGGTTTGCTCAAGGGCGTAGGATGTCATCCAGGTCAAGGCGCCGACCAAAGAGGGTAGGAGAAAGGTTTCCAGGAGATCTAGCTGTTGTAAGTATCATGTTCGAATAGAACCTATATGGATACTGACATTCCAAACCGCCTTTCACTGCATCGAGAGCAAATACTTCCGCTGAACAAGCAAAAACAGTTTGCTCAAAAAGTGTGGGTACTAGGAGATAGAATTCTTGAGGTCGACAGGAAGACATGAGTTCATCATTTATCCCCTCCTCTGCACTAAATTCTGAACTAAAGAGCGCGCAAAGCCATTTCCCAAGATACCTGCCTTGATCATCTGTTAGCTCATCAGCGGGTAGACTGATATGCCCACGACTAAGGAGCTGTGCGATGAACGAATCATGCCGAGCCCCGATGTCATGGTAAGTTAGCTCGTAACGGTGGACAAACGCCAAAACCAAGAGCAATATAGCCCCAAATTCATCATAGACGGGTTGATATTCCCCTATGGCAGTGAGTACAAATCTGTAATGATATGAACAGGAACGTACCTTGGTCTTGATCATATTTCCACTCATCAAGCACCTGGCAGAGGGGTTGGAGGATGCTTGCTGGAGAGGTGAACTGGAGCATGATATCGAGAGCTTGTGGTTTCCGCAGAAGAGAATTGCAGATCGTCTTGAGAGACATGGTATCGGGGTTGCCCCGGCAGAAGTTTTGTATAACCTTGAACTTCATCAGTGACGCAATAATTTCCTCTGGTCGCAGGTGACATACTTCTGTTACAGCACCAACAATCCCTCCACCATTGCCATCTACGTTCTCGAGCTCGTCAAGAAGCATTGTCATTTTCTCGAAATTATTTTCACACTGCTTAACAAGACCATCTTTGGTATATCTCACTTCTGGAGGGCTTTGCACTGGTGTCTCTCCAAGGAGACGCTCAATGCTATTTATGGGAATGAGCTCATGGAGGGCGCAGGCATTGAGAAAGTCTTGTCGAACGTCGGAAAGAACGTTGCTATTGCCTGTCATATCAAAGCCCTGAGAAAAAGCGGGAAAGGCATTAGGATCAACATGGCTCAACGCTTGTGTGATGCAGAATTCTGATGTCAATGGATATACTGATCCCTGGAGTTGAGTAAGCAGCGTGGGAATTTTGTTGACCAGGAATGACTTCAGACAGAACATAGTCTGATGAGACTCGCTCCGATACATGGAGTTTGACAAGACATCAAAAGAAGCCGTTATTAGATCGGTTGCAAGATTTTGGGTGTCTATCTGTTAGATATTAGCGCAGCAATAAAGTCTGAGGGTGATGCATACCTTGTATCGTGAATGTAAGTAGTTGATAATAGTAATATCATCAGTAAGCGGACGGGCGACAAGCTGTAAAAGTTAGTACTTCATAATCTTGATAATCGCGTTGATATTTAACATACTAAGGAGTTGAGAAATATATAGAGACCAGCTCGTGTATTAATGGGTGGTAAATCCATGACTGTCTCGAGTTGGATAGTGGCCGCGACATCAAGGCCGTTCTCGCCAGGCCCACCGTTGAGTTCACTACTGTGATCGTCGAGGAGGCCGTGTTCTTTTTGAAACAGTTCAAGTCGATTGGCTACTGTTAATGATGTTTGGCTGAGGAAAGGTATAAATTGTGATAATGATTGCGCAAATGATTTCCGGAGTTCTTACTCAAATGGTCAGCATCACGGAGTGCAGTGATTATAGTCAAAGTTGCATATTTGCAAAGTAACACGGAGAGTGATATTAGGGTCGAAGGTTTGGGAGAGTTGCTCGTAAGGAAATGGCTGAAAATGAATTTTCGTGGTAAACACACCTTTAAGAGTTCCGCCATTTAGCATATCTATGACCTTGAGGTTGTCGATCAAGTACATAATAAGCAAGCCGAGAGCTTCGCGAACCATTATGATAGATTGTAATTGGGGTTGCTGGACTCCGGTCATAGCTTGAATTACGGAGTCGTTGTTGTGAGCCGTAACCATGGCAGACATCCATTGTGATACAATGGCCAACGTCTTACGAGCTTCATTCCTAGTTTGCGGCCGCTCACCAGTCGAAAAGGCCTTCTGCATTCGGTAAAAAATGATCTCTTCTAACTCTGGCGGATTTTGCCATCGTGACGGATCGTCTTTGGATAGAATCTCCTCATTGCCAGGCTTTGGTGGATGATCTCGAGACCACTTGAAGGCGGCAATCAGAACATCGGAAGCGTCAAATCGTCTCGAAGCTAGGAGACGCTCAAGATAGACTACCACGAGTGGGTCTAGACAATTTGTTGAGGGCAAGCGAGGCCTAAGAAGGACTTCAGCGAGCTTGCGGCCGGAGATTGGCGCTTTGGAATAAAGCTGGCTGGCGGCGGGCTCGAATAGTTCGGCTCGGACGCGCTGTTCGAGACATCGGCCAAGGAAAATGGACCATTCCTGTAACGCAGGATCCATTCGACCAAGACAGCAGACGAGAGGCGCCAGGGGTTATGTCATATCAAGAGCTAAAGAATATTGAGACGCGACCATGGGTTGAAGTGGTGATGTGAGGCGTGCGAATACGGAAGATGGATTATTAGGTTCGTCGATCGTCTCACAGGGCTCCTTTTTGGCGAGAAGGGGAGTGCTTGACGATATTGCTTGGCAGAGTTGCTTCATTTGCAGTAGCACAAGCATTTTTTTCTCCCCCAACGAGAAGGTGGCCCGTGCTCACAAATCAAATAAGCTCAATTCGGTGATTTTATAGTATATTGATATATAAGCTTAATCTTTGGAGTTGAGTCGCTCAATATGAGGTAGACAACACTCGTTCTTATTGCAGAACGGTATTTTGCATACGCTGCAGCCAAATAGAGTCCTCAGAGCACGCCCAGGTCTCTTCCAATCCTTACAGTATTCGGTGACAGATATAAGGGCTTAGGGCAGGGGTTTTTTGCGACTCGATTTGAAGGAACGTTATGCTAAGTCTTCTGAACGAAGTCTGCATCAATTCTAGTACGATTGGAAGGCATCGTGGTGGTATAATTAATGATTGAATTCTATGTAGATATACGCGTAGTCTCAAAAACAGTGTTTGCGCACAGACCATCTTCTCGTTGGACGCTGCCGTGTCAAGGGATAAGGATTCATTCCGCGTGTATTAGCTGGCAGTGGTGGTCTAGCCACCCTAGACTTCAAAACGAGTGAAATCTGCTTCCCAGAAGAATTGCTTGCTTTCCAACGCCATGCTGTTCAATCCCGTGCTCACTCGTCTGGCGAGCAAGTCTGATCCGACGCCATACTCCAAGCACAACAAATTTCAAGTCTCAGGGTTGCGTCCAGCACTATCCTGCGCAGACTCATCCATCTCTGGTGCCCGTGGGCCCACCATCCAATCCTCCATTGCCAGCCACTGGCTCCAAGTCTTCTCTGCACCCTCTATTTCTGCTAGTTGAACATTTTGCAGAGGACGTAGAAAAGGTACAGATTCATGCGGAGACATGTCGTATTGGAACTTGACTTTTGCCCATCCAACACTCTTTGCTGCGAAGAGGTAGTTGCGCCGTTCGCATTCTTGGACTGGCCCAATGCCCTTCCTCCAGTCATCCCCGAAGAAGCCGTGAAGTACACCGTCTCTGTCAAAGCCTGTTACGATTAGGCGCCGAATGTAGGGCACCAGAGAAACCCATGTTGGAGCGCCTTGGCGCTGTGATGACGACACAGGTCCATGTCTTGGCCATGGGAGATTGTATGACGCGGGTCCCGTCGAGTGAGGGGAGTGTCTGGACGAGCTGGCAATGGGATTCTCCGTCCATTGAAAGGGAAGGGTTATGTTGATGAGGGCGGCTACAGCCTGCACGCTACCGTCATGCTGTGCATGGTCGAGGAAGTAGCGCTGACAGCTTTGGTAGGCCGGATGCCACTCGAAAATGTCGAATTGAGGATCGCCCGTCATACCGGCAGAAGATCCTTCGGGCGTGGTACTTGGACCCGCGAATGGGCCGCCTCTGGCTGGGTAGGATGGATAACCGTTTGGAAAGCCTGCAAAGAAGGACATGACATGCGGCCTACTACACAGAATTCGACTGTTAGCCTGCACGCGACACTCTGAACGTCGTATACCTGTGCCTCTGGCGGTCACTCACATAGCGTCGGCAAGAGAATGACACAGTCAAGAAGTCGTAATGGGTCGGGAAGCTAGGTGGAACAAAACAAAGATTATATCGAAGAGCGAACAATGACGAAAGCGAAAAGCGTTAGGCTGGAGGCAAGCACTGAGGGAGGTATAAGGATGTTTATATTGCTGGCCTGGTTATTCCTGAGCCACATGCTTGAACCAGCCAAGCGATGGCTTCGAGCGCCTCCTTGGGCCTTTTATTGAGGTCATGTTGAGCCCTGTGTGTATTTCAAAACCATCCATGCCGAGAATTACGCTGCCCGAGAGTCGGCACCACCTCCCTGGATTGGATCACTACAGGACGTATTTGGGTGTGGCAGCCAATGGCAGCGAGCAAAGGCCTGAATCAACGGGCATCCCGCTAGGGAAGTGTGGCTTTGCACCTCTGTGACTTGCGCGAGTGGTTGCACCTGCAGAAAGACCTTTTTCAACATAATTTTTTGCCCGGCTGAGGGCTTGCGAATGCACATCAAAAGCGGGTTGAATGGTACGATTTCCACCCCACCCAGGCTATACCTTCACCTCCGCGTTCAGGGCTGGATGCTTCAGCTGCCCTGTAACCCTCTTCGGCAAATTCTTTGCTCAGTCAATGATGACACCTGCATTTTACCCCAGATCCAGGGCCAGGGCCTGGTCGAAGCGTGCTTCGCTTGATACCGAGGGGGCGTTGAGGCGGCCGGAGGCGCCGACAAGAAAAAGGTCTGGCCCTGTCAGAGACAACCATTCGTTGCTTTTAAGATCCAATCCAACACGATTGTTCGCCGATTATCGGTCGAATGAAGCGTCGGCAAACAGGCCAAAGGGTACATGCTGCGCATGCATGAAGCCTCGCAGATGCATCAATTATTTCGTCGGCGCTGTGGACGACTTTGGATACGGAATCCATGCGGAGTCCTATACGTCACCCCAGCCACAGCTGTCTGAAACGCCCCTACTTTCAATAGTTCAGCTAAGACGATCAAGTGCTAAAGTGCTGCTCAGCCATTAACACTCTGCGACGCGTGTTTTAGGCCCATTAGGCTTGCACGTCCGCACGCCTGCAAGACATTTTGCCTCCTGGATCGCTGGGTCGCTGGGCTGGGTCGCTGGGTCGCATTGTGTCGTAGCCGGAGATTCTGCCGGGAACTCCCTAGGGCGTCCAAGCGATGAACACATGGCACATACGTCATAGGTCGACTATCCGGGCATATCGTATCTCCTTGGATCTCCCACGGTGGACTCCGTAACTGCCACGGACCTGCCACGGACCTACCACGGACCTGCCACAACCTAATCTCTAATCTGCTCCGTTGCATAGCCACCGTCGCCCGATATTGAGATCTCTGGACTCCGACTGTAACGATGGTCCAACAATCCTTCTCGTTGGCTTCCTGGATCAAGGCAGGTCCCGTCTCTGCAAGTTACACCGAGATGCAACCCCCATTAACTGCACCCAGTTGGCCAATGGCCTCTCAATGCCGCAGATACACCTCGGCGTGTACCTAACTCAGGGTCATGAGACGTCCCAAGCGGTGCGCTGGGCTTTGGAAGTACGCATGTTCCTCATCTCTACTTGCAGCTAGAACGTATCTCACAGCCGCAGGCCGGGTGTCGAGGGTACGTGGGCGCACGGTCATGCAAGCTCTTACAGCACGATTAACGGCTCCACGAGTAGAATTGATTCTGCACAAATGTATCACAACGAGAGAGAGTCTGGACAGGCCATTATGGCGTTCCTATCTAGTGAAGCGAACAGCGCGGGTCTGACTCGTGAAGATATTCACTTCACTTCTAAGTTAGCTTCAAATTCATCGTACGATGCTGCTCGGAAGTCTATCAAGCAATCTATCAAGACGTGCGGCTTGGGATACATTGATTTGTTCCTCCTGCATTCCCCCTATGATGGCAAACGCGCGAGACTGGAGAGCTGGCGTGCCGTTGAGGACGCGATCCACGACGGCGAAGTCAAGATTGGTGGTGTTAGTAACTACGGAGTCAAACACGTAAGGCTTTAAGGAGCCCTCTGTATATTTGCCATATGTGGCTGGCTGACGATTACTAGCTCCAAGAGCTTATTGCCTCTCAGCCTCACATTATGCCTGCGGTTAACCAAATAGAAGTCCATCCCTTTAACACCCGCACTGACATCGTAAACTTCTGTCAGGAACATGGCATTGCCATTGAAGCCTATGCTCCTCTCGTGCGAGCACTTCGCATGAAACACCCAACGATTGCCTCACTCTCCAAGAAGTATTCCTGCACGCCAGGGCAGCTATTGATTCGTTGGAGTCTGCAGCATGGATACGTCCCGCTGCCGAAGAGCGTGAGAAGGAGAGGATTGTGGAGAATGGGAACGTGGATGGCTTTCAAATCGAGGAGGGCGACATGAAGACGATGGACGGCTTGGACGAATACCTAGTCACCGGTAAGCTGCTCCCCCGCCCAGACGACGGCAATGGCAATGGAATTGAGTGCAGGATGCAAAAACAGGCGGGTAAAAGCTGTCATCTCTTCTGACGAAAATTTGTAGACTGGGATCCGACGGACTGCCCGTGATGGGCAGTGTGTCAGAGGGAATTACAGGGACCGTGGGGGTGGTGGGAAGCAAATTGTCAGAAGTTTGTGGGGTGAGCGGGCGTGGCTGCAGGTGGGCTTGGCAGTCGGGCAGGGCTGGTGACCTCGGGAGGGGTTTTCGAACTGCTTTAACCCAAGTTGGGATGAAGAAAATTTCTTCGTGGCCAGAAGTCGCGCGTTTTGGGCAGTGTGGGCCAGCTTTCGCAGAGAGCGTTGCGACCATGCAGGCTGCATACGCACGTCCCACCATCCCGCACAGCCTTGTACAGTGGCCCTGCTGTACGTAAGTTAAACGACGCGATGGTGGCCGATGACGCTGAGCAATTGAAAATTCGTTCCCCCAAGCAGCTCTGCCGAAAGCCCACGCCGCGTCACGTGATAGTCAATCAGCCATCGTGATTGGAGGTGCGTCTTATCTCTCATGGAGCTACACCATGGTTTGCATCACAGTGGATTTGGAGCATCGGCCTCGACCTTGGGCGGCCAATGGCCTGCCTGGCTTCCCAATTTGCCCGTCTAATCCTGCAAACACAGCGCGACAATCTGGTCCTTGAACAGTATGCCCGCGTGCCTAGCTTTGCTTTTCTCTCAGAGCAGTATGAGAGTACTCGACCCCGCCAGCGACGAGCTCCAGTATTTATTTCTCTCTACTCTCCCCCTCTTCTCAGTCCTCAGATACCCTCCAGTAGCTCTCCTATACACTTCCAACCCATCTTCAACCAAGTAATTCCATAATACCCTTTTGCAATGGCATCTGAACCAGAGTTCGAGCAGGCCTATAAAGGTAAACTTTCCCTTCTCTCTACCCGATGTCAGCACTAGCTATACCCCTCAGTATCAATGTTGTCAAGCTAGAATTGGGACTTTGGAGCTGATAGAAGTTCCACAGAGCTTGTCTCCACCTTGGAGCACTCGACCCTCTTCGAGAAGAAACCTGAGTACAAAAAGGCTCTCCAGGTTGCCTCAATTCCAGAACGAGTCATCCAGTTCCGCGTCACTTGGGAGAACGACAAGGGTGAATGCTGCGTGAACCGCGGATACCGTGTACAATTCAACTCAGCTCTCGGCCCGTACAAGGGCGGTCTCCGGTTCCACCCGTCTGTCAATCTCTCTATCCTGAAGTTCTTAGGCTTCGAGCAAATTTTCAAGAATGCTCTCACTGGACGTGAGTTCTCAACCGTCTCCTTGCCTCACTTAATCCTAGGAGAACATCATTTCCGGAGAGTATCCGAAAACAGTCGAAACAAAAGAACTAACGTTATTTAGTCAATATGGGCGGTGGTAAGGGTGGTGCCGACTTCGACCCCAAGGGCAAGTCTGATAACGAAATCCGGAAGTTCTGCGTCGCTTTCATGCGCGAGCTGAACAAGCATATTGGTGCAGATACCGATGTTCCCGCCGGCGACATTGGCGTCTCGGGCCGTGAGATCGGCTGGCTGTTCGGTACCTACCGTGCGGAGAAAAATAAGTGGGAAGGGGTCCTGACCGGCAAGGGTGGAACCTGGGGTGGTAGCCTGATTAGGCCCGAGGCCACCGGCTACGGCCTTATCTACGTAAGTGTTACCTACGCGCTAAAAAAAAAGGCAACCACGAACATCAAAGTGTCCGAATTAATATTGATTGTAGTATGTCGAGCACATGATCCAATATGCTTCCGGCGGCAAGGAATCCTTCAAGGGCAAAAGGGTCGCCATCTCTGGCTCCGGCAACGTTGCCCAATATGCTGCCTTAAAGGTCATCGAGCTTGGCGGCACTGTCGTCTCACTCTCTGACAGCAAGGGCGCTCTCATCGCCACTGATGAGGCTGGCTTCACCCCCGAGATTGTCGAGAACATCGCCAGGCTCAAGGTTGCCCGCAAGTCGCTCACCGACCTCAAGACAGACTTCAGGTATGTCGACGGTGCCCGGCCATGGAAGGAGGTCGGCAAGGTCGACGTCGCTCTTCCCTGCGCAACCCAGAATGAGGTCTCCGGCGACGAGGCCCAGGCCCTCATCGAGTCCGGTGCCAAGTTCATTGCCGAGGGTAGCAACATGGGCTGCACGCAAGAAGCCATTAACACATTCGAAGCACACCGGAAGGAGAAGAAGGGCGAGTCCATCTGGTACGGGCCCGGCAAAGCCGCCAACGCTGGTGGTGTTGCCGTCTCCGGTCTCGAAATGGCACAGAATTCTCAGCGTCTAAAGTGGACGTCCGAGGAGGTTGACGAGAAGCTCAAGGGTATCATGAAGGCCTGCTTTGAGAACTGCCTTGAGACTGCTAAGGAGTACATCACCCCTGCTGAGGGCGAATTCCCGTCTCTCGTTGCTGGTGCCAACGTTGCGGGCTTCAAGAAGGTTGCTGCCGCTATGTTTGACCAGGGCGATTGGTGGTGAATACTTTGTAAATTAGAAGAGCCATGAATAAATGGTCCAAAGGGTTGGATTATTGAGATACCGATTTTAAGTTTTGGTTTGGGGGGATTAAGGCCGAATGTATTGTAGATACTCCATACTTAGTTACGAACGCCACGGACTATTACATTATCAATACCATGATCTAAGAGTTTTCCTTTGATTCCCCACCTCCAAGGCTTTTAGAGATGATGTGCAAAGCCTATCTCTGGTTGGTCAAGTGTTCCTCGGCTATGTGAACCCCTGCGCGATTTTCCACTTACTTATTCACAACCCTGTTGTAAGGCCAACGGGCGTAGAAAACTCGCCGATGTCGGTTGGCTATGATCCTTTCCGGAAGCACAGATATGCTACGCGTTGTTCTACCTACAATCTCCAACTCCTCGCACGTAAAGAGCGACTTTGTCCACCTCACAATGCCAGATACTAGACCCGCATGATCCTCATGGATTGGTAATGATTACCGAGTGACTGCAGTGTATCAATTTCGGCCTATTAGTGTATTCTGTCTCAGCTGGCACATAACTTTCGGCAAGCTGTATTGGACCCAACCCTGCCTTCAATTCGTGTTATCCAGTGTAAACGCGATGAGCCTAATGACCCCAGGGTGGCCGGACTACAGAACCAGTGTGACAGTGACTCGGCAGTTTTCGAGGATCGGCCTAGATAGGGTGGGATTTCCGCGGGTAAGCAGTGTCCAGAGATCTCAAGGTATACTCAAGGCACTACTCATAAGATGGCACGCAAGAGGTGTGGCGGCTTGTAGTAGCGGGATTGGGCTAAAAGACGAAATACATAGGAAACAGAACGGAAGGGGACTATTGAGACCCTAGCAAGATAGGATACTGAAGGGCCATTGCAGGACCAAGCAGGGTGGTTTTGGATGATGCGAATAAGCGAGCATAAAATATCCTTTATCCAATAGAAAATGCATATGATATCACAATCGATAAGGATAAAAGTGCCCCATGCGGGGCTTTTCTAACCCAACTAAGTAGAATAGGATAGAATTCGGTGGACTTAGCAGAATTTAGCAGAATTTGGTAGATATGCAGATATTGTGGATATTGTGGATATTGTAGATATTGCGAATATTACGGATATTGTGAGGGCGCGAAGAGGCTTCGGGGAAGATTCGAAGGAACAATATAAATTCTATCTAAATCTAAGGGTATATAGCTCTTGCAGAGTACAAGACGTTGCGTAAAGAAGAGAAAGGAATAATGAGAGAATCATATAATTAAATAGTTAGGGGTTTTGGTGGTTAATGGATGCGCACGTACGCACGCGGTCTTTAATAGACTTCGGTAGAATTTAATTAATCTAGTAGAACTTAGCAGAAGTTAATTAAGCTAGCAGAATTCGGCAGAACTTAGTTAAAGCTTTAGAATTTATCTGTTAAGTGTTTCACTAAGATATTCCTACTATAACTGGCCTAGTCCCATTATAGTACCCTCCCTTTAGCCGAAGGCTCAAATTAATTCAGTTTAGTTAAGAATTCATAATTTTATCGCGGGTTATATTTTAACGTTAGGTAGCGGTCTTAGCAAGGTAAATCTAACTAATTAGATAACTTTAACTAGTGGTTAGAGTTCCTTAATATCTTACGTGTTATATAACTGTGTTATAAATATTATAATATATTTTAAGTTCTTTTTAAATTCAAGTTTCCTACTATTATGTTTTATATATTTATATTAGGTAGTAGCTATTTGCCTTTATATTATATCTATCTAGCCAGAGCAGGCCGTAAAGAATAGTCCTTATAGAATTCTTTTACTAGGGAAGGCGCGTCGGCCTTAATCTAGTTATAGGTTTTCTAGGTTTGTGTTTTATATCCCTTCTACTTAATAAGAAGTTTAAATTATTTAAATTGTGGTTTCTATTATATATTATTAATTAAGTTAATAAAGTAAGAACTGTTACTATTGTTAACAATTATAGGAGGTAGTAGTAGTACTTCGCAAGTTATAAAATTATCTTTTAAGGGTTATAATAAGCTTACATAAAACGTTAGGTATATTTTTATCTTAGTTAGTAGTTTAAGCTTATAGGTATACGGGCTCAGTTTCTTTTTAATTTAGTATAGGCCTATAAATTTCTAATTAAGTTTCTTTAAGGGCCATTAAGTCTTTATATTTTATATATTTAGGTAAACTATATTATCTTCTTTAAAGTCCCACGTAGGAGCTCGTCCTTTATTTACATACTATTTCTATACCGTTTAAGCGTACATTAATTCGCTTTATAATAGTTCCGTTAACTACTTTATTTAATTAGTAAAGTTATATACGTTAATTAACTAAATCCGTTTAATTATGGGTCCTATTATATTGGTTTTAGGTTATAGCTTAAATCTAAGTTAAGGGTTTTGTCTATAGGTTATATAGAATAGCGTTACGCCCGTTAATACGTTTATTATATTATTTATAGTAAACTTAGCTAAGGGCAGCTATTTTTCCCAGTCGTCTTATAGGTAGGAGCAGTATATTTATAAGTATTATTCCATAATCGCGTTTATAATTTTAGTTTAACTATCTATCTCCAGATAAAATGTAGTTAAGAGTCGTGTTTAAATACTTAATTTTTTATATAGAGCTTACTAGAAGTCTAAAACGAGCTAGCTTCTATAGTTAGATATTATTAAATTAGGAAGTCCGTATAGCTTAAAAACATACTTAATAAAATATTCGGCTACTAATATCGCATTAATTAAGTCTATAGGGATTATATATCGCATTTTTATAAGACGGTTAATAACTACTATAATATTTATAAACCTATTACTATTAGGCAAGTTAACTATAAAGTTAATTAAGATATCGCGCTATCTTTATATCGGAATTGGTAGTAGTTAAAGTACTCCTTACTTCTTTATATAAGAGGTCTTTTGACGCATATATATCCTATATACTTAAACGTATTTTTATACGTAGTCGTATATTATAGGCTAGTAGTATACTTATTAAACAATTTTATAAGTCTTTATACGGTTAAGATGCCCTACTATAAGAGAGTGTCAGGTAAAACCTGAGTAGATAGTTATATAGCCGTAAGGTACAGGCGACCCTGGGGCGACTTAGGGGTGACTTGCCTGTGAGGCACGTGCAGGGCATGTGCCTAGGGAAAACCCTTCCTACCTCGCACATAGACTCCTCCTTTTCCCTTAAGGATTCGTCTGTATATACAATATACCCTATTATTCCATTATTAAGCTCCCTATCCATATCCTTACCTTACATTTAAATCCTTACTAATCCCCTTAGGAGGATAGCCGGTTTAATTTTTCTATAATGCCTCTAAAAAGAAAACCGATGCCTGCACCTAACAGTAATACGCTAATAATATAACCGCCAAAAGCCTTAGGATCTAGTGTAGACAAAACCGCTAAAAATATACTAGCAGAATCTAAGCCACCTTCCAAACCTTAAAACAATTAGCCACCTGTAAACGCTAGAGACTAGTTTAACTTATATACCTAGGCTTAATAGGAGCTTAGCAAAATTACCAGTGTTCTACCGAATACTGCTAACATAAAGAAGCTAGATAAGCTGGCTAAGAAAATAGCCAACTTATAGAGCATTATCAATTTAATAAAGCCCTCCTATTACCTCTCTAGTAAAGAGCACAAGTTATATAACAAACATATACGCCAAACAAATCTCAACGCCCTGGTTAAGAAGTTACCACCTAATATTAGCGGTACTACTCAACAGCATTTTAACCGCTGGATCGCCACAGTTAAGAACTAATTTAAGGTTAATAACGTTAACTACGACTGTAAGTAATACACACGCTAGGCCATTAAAGGTTTTATAAAAGAGAAGACAATTACCTAACTAGTTTATTACTAGCTAGGCACTAAAGATAAAAGTCCTTTACTATAGGATGAGTTTAAGACTATAGTCCAAGACCAGATTAGGAACCCTACAGTAAAACACTTTAATAACGCTACTATATACTATACGGCTGTTATAAAAGAGAACTAGAGGTTTAACGTCTTCCTAGCCTATATATATAGCTTAAAGGACCTCTTCTTATATACCCCTTTTATTAATCCTAAGCAATAGGTAGACTTTTAGTTCTTATATCTCCTAGCCTACCTATAAGCAGAGCTCTTCCGCCAGAACTTCGCCTAATAGGTAAGAACCGCTAAGGACCTCTTCAATAAAATCCGCCGTGTAGAGTAATTGCTTAATACCATAAAGCTTGCGGAAGACCGCGTAAGCGGTAGCGGCAAATCATTATATATAAAGCACGGTTGTAGTATAGGCTCTATAGAGTTAGGTTTAGGGAACAGAACCTAAAAAGGGTAACGCTTTAAGCAAACATCTAGGGAGAATACCTAAAAGCTAGAGGGCTTAGGGGACCCCCTAGACGTCAGTACTACGCACGTAAGTTAAAAGAGACCCATAGGTAACCACTATAAAGAACACTAGAAGTAAGCCAGTAAAGATAAGTTAGGCTAGCTTTTAGAAAACCCAAAGCCCTAGTAGTGCATCTCTTTTAACTATAACTAGGGCCTAACACGGAGGGAGAGAAGAAACGCATTATAGTATATATTGCAATAGATACGCCCCAGGGTAAAGTCCGCCTATATTGCTTATATAACAATAGGTGCCAAATTAACCTCATTAACTAAGACGTTGTCTATAGGTTTAACCTGCCTATAAGCTATACACTACGTTCACATAAACCTATTATACGTTTCCTTAATAGCAACCAGATGACAATCTAGGATGCTTATAATCTAACAGTTACCACTAGCAACTCCTAGGGTACCCCTTACACCATTAGCCCTCAGACCTTTTAGGGTGGCTTATTTAATAGTTATAATATAGTTCTTAGATAGGATTGGCTCGCGGAAGCAGATCTATTAATTAGCTTTTAATCTAGACAATTTATCTAGGGTACTTTAGACCCTAAACGCCTCTAGATAGTCACTCTTAATGCGCTCCTAGTAGACATTAAGACTAGCAAAATAGTCTATTTGCTATAGCTAGAAGATTCCCTCTTTACCCTAGTTGCAAACATAATAGAGGACCTGTTATCACTAGTAGTAAGTACCTATACAGACCCTCCAGACGTAGAGATACTGGTTATAAATATAATAAAGGACCTATTATTACTGGCAGCAAGTACCTATAGAGACCCTTTAGTACCAGTGTAGATTACCTTAACTTAGGGGGGAGGTAATTAAAACCCTGAAACTATTAAGTATACTATAGTAGAGCTGTATATACTTTTAGTGCAAGCACACCTATAAAACGTATGTCGGCTATACCCTTCTCTTTACTGGCTCCCAGAAGTACACTACTATATAATAGTTGCCTTAACCTCTGTAGACCCCAGCCTACTAGATATATACAAAAAGGAGATTAATATCTTCTCTAATAAGCTAGCAAGTATACTACCTCAGAACTCTAAGTATAACCATATAATTAACTTAGAAGAAGGCAAGACACTACTACAGATGCCTATCTACAACCTCTTATAAAAAGAGTTGCAGATCTTATAGGAGTACCTAGAGAGTGCTCTTAAGAAAGGCTAAATTAGGCCCAGCAAGTCACCTGCTAGAGCGCCTATCCTCTTTATACCAAAAGTAGAAGGTATAATGCGGCTATACATTAACTATAGACGCCTAAACAAGATTACAATTAAAAACCAATACCCTCTACCACTAGTCAGTAAACTCTTTAATAGGCTTAGCTATGCAAAGATATTTATAAAGCTAGATCTTTATAATACGTACTATAGGATTCGTATCAAAAAGGGAGATAAATAGAAGACCGCATTTAAGACACGCTATAGTTACTTTAAGTACCTAGTAATGCCCTTCAGTCTTGCCAACGCCCCTATAACTTTTTAGAGCTATATTCAAAAAGCTTTAGGGACCCTAGTGGATACCATCTGTATAGTTTACCTAGATAATATTCTTATCTACTTAAATAACAAGGACAAGCATGTTAAGCATGTTAAGTAGGTACTATAACAGCTCCGCGCTTGGGGCCTATACACCAAACTATCAAAATGCATCTTTTATACTAAGAACGTTAAGTTTCTAGGCTTTATTATTACACCTAATAGTATTATAATAGATCCTACTCACATAAAAGCTATTAAGGAATGGCCTAAGCCTAAGTCCTATAGGGACATCTAGGTCTTCCTTAGCTTCGCTAACTTCTATAGGCAATTTATCTAGAACTACTCGGATACCGCATACCCCCTACACATATATCTTATATAGGCACATCGCGACCCAACGTTAGATGGGGAGAAGAAGAAGCAGAAGTGTAAGAAAGGGCCTACTAAATGGTATCAACTCTGGTCCTGGCCCAACAATGCTTAGTAGGCGTTTCGCAAGCTACGCGCTGCGTTTATATAGGCTCCTCTACTTTGCCACTTTAACCCTAATCTACCCCTAATAGTAATTACTAACGCTTCTAATTACGCCTATAGCGGTATACTTCTACAGCCTTTCAGGCAGGGAAATTAACTCTACTGGCACCTAATTGCTTATTACAGTCAAAAGCTTACTAGCCTAGAAGTGCGGTATAATACGCATAATAAGGAACTACTTACTATAGTGCAATGCTTTAAGACATAGCGCCACTACCTTAAGCACGCCATATATGTAACGCGCATACTCTGCAATTATAATAATCTTAGGTACTTTATAACCATAAAGAGCTTATCTACTTACTAGGCCTAGTATACTAAGGAACTAGCTAAGTTTAATTTTAAGATTAAATATAAGCTAGGTAAAGCAAATCCCGCTAATATACTATCCTAGCGCCTAGATTATGCTAAAGGCTTTAAAAATAGCAGCAAGAGGATAGTCCTTAATGCTATACTACCTATATTATAGCAAAAGTTGCGGGTTATAGGCCTTGTGGGCGGCCTTAGTGCTACTACACTAAACCAGCGAGTAGTATGCGTGCGTATGCGAGTGACCCTTATAAACATGGCGCCGGCGGACTAGGGTGTCCTACCATTCTCTCTAAGACCTCCTTAACCGGCCTAATAGCATTTAACCCTAGGGAAGATCCCTTGGCCCAGGCAACGGTCCCCCATAATAACCTGGCGAGTTACCTGCGTATTATACATTACTTCGCTAGCACCAACTTTACACAGAGTCTTATGCTATGGCAAGAGGTAGTAGTAGCTACCTTAGCCAAAACGGCGTTTATAAAACACCCCCCTAAGTCACTAGTTAATTTTATTTATAGAGTATAAGAAAGGGACGCCTTTACACGCTTTATATATAATCAGTTAACCTAGGGATAGGTTCCTACCAGTAATAAGGACTACACCCTTAATAATTAAGGGCTCCTAAGGCAAAATAATAAGGTCTAGGTACTAAATTGCACACTACTATAACAGGAGATCCTTAAGCGGAATTATAATAATCCTATAGGTGGCTACTATGGATTCAACTATACCTGTAAGGTGATTACGCGGAAGTACGCTTAGGACGGCCTTACTAAAGATCTCCATAAATACCTAGATAATTACAATACCTGCTAACGCTATAAATCGCGCTATTATAAACCCTATGGCAAGCTGCAGCCTCTTTAGGTCCCTACCTAAGCCTAGTAATATTACTTACTTAACTTTATTATAGATCTCCCTAAGTCCAAGACTTCTAATAGTATAGAGTATAACTCCGTCCTTATCCTTATAGACCATTTTATAAAGCTAGTACACTACTATCCAGTATATAAAATAATTAATACTACGCAACTCGCAGAACTCTTATTTAGAGTCTTTGCGCAAATAGGGCCTCTAAATAATATTATCTCTAATAAGGGTAGCGTGTTTATAAGCGAATATTAGAGCACTATATACTACCATTTACGCGTTTAATATAAGCTTAGCACCACATTCTACCTATAGACAGATAGTTAGATAGAACATTAAAACTAGGCGCTTAAGGTATACCTACATATATTTATAAACTGGGAACAGTCTAATTAGGCCTCCCTACTTAATAAAGTAGCCTTTACCTATAACTCTAAGGTCCATACCATAATAAAGCGTTCCCCTATTAAGCTTGCCTATAGCTAGTTGCCAAACATCTTAGATAAAGTCCTAGACGGCGTCCAAGACGCCCAGTAAGATAGGGAGGGGTCCAAGTTAATAAATATTAAACTTATAAAGATGCACCTATAGTGCCTGCGCCTTATATGTGAGGCAGCGGCAGCGTTAATAATGCACGCCCAACAGCTTTAGGTAAAATACTATAATTATTACCATCTGGCCAAGCATTTTACTATTAGTAAACGAGTCCTGCTCTCTTCTAAGAACATCTACATAAAACGTCCCTATAAGAAGCTTAACAGCAAGTTTATAAAACTATTCCAGATCCTAAAGCGTGTAGGGTAGCAAGTATATAAGCTAGAGCTCCCACCTACTATAGCACAGCTCTACCTGGTCTTTTATGTCTCCTTACTAGAGCCTTATAAGTCATACCCTAAGTTTTAACCCCTGGCAGTAGAAGAGCTTAAGAAAGGCAGCTGAGAAGTAGAAGTAATTACTGCCTACTAAAATCGTGCTAAATAACTACAGTACCTTATTAAATGGCTAGGATGGCTAAATAAGTATAATAAATAGAAATACGAGACAGAACTCAAGAATTGTTAACAACTGCTAGATAAGTGCTGTAAGTGGAACACCCCGGCCTCGTAGCTAAAGCGCAGGCGAAAAGTAAGTGCTATTACTAAAACATAACCTGTATAAAAGCAGAGTAGAGGACGTCCTAAGGGATTAAAGAACAAGCTGATGCTTATAGTAAGAACTGCGGCATATATATAGGGTGAACGGTAATTTATTAAGATCCTATATAAGCCACACTCTAATGCAACCTGGCTATGCTAGCAACTTATAGGCAAGGCTACGGCGTACGCCAATAACAAAGCTTAATTTAGAAAGCACCCTTTATAGACCTAGTCCGTTACTCTATACCAGCTTAGCAGATTGTTATATTAGAGAACAGGTCCACATAACCGGGGTTTAAGACCTACTGGTAACCCACTGGCAGTAACCTATACTAATAACTTATATACTATTCCATATATATACTATATAGATAATGCGTAAGGCTAAAGCATAGGTTAATAGCGGATTTAATAGGCATATAGCCTTACCGTCCATAAATCTGGCTATATATAAGTAACCTATAACCTACTCATAAAGTATATATGGCGCTACGCCGGTATAGTGTAAGGCTAAAGTAGGGTTAGCAGCAGATTTAATAGGCATACAGCCTTACCATCTATAAATCTGGCTGCATGTAAATAACCTATAACCTACCTACAAGGTACCAGCGACCTACCTATATAAGTAAGCTTTAGAATATTTCTAGTTTACCAAATTTAGGTAACGGTATTAAGCTTTATAGGCTCTACCCGTTAAATGGACCTATTAGGATTTTCTATACCAGGTATGCAAAATTACTACTGGCTCAGTTAAATATAGGGGAGTCTTGGCAAGGCAAATCTAGCTAATTAGACAACTTTAACCGCCGGTCGAAGTTCCTTAACATCTTTACGCTACGTATATATACCACCTTTCCCTCTATACACAAAATTAAAACGCTCTTTCCCCTCCAAATTTTTTCCTTATTAAGGTTTTTTATAGGGTTTTATCAAGGCTTAAGTATATAAAGGATTAGGGACAATCCTTTTAAAGGGGGGGCATTATTAGGTGAAACCTAAGTAGATAGTTATATAGCCGCAAGGTACAGGCGACCTTAGGGCGACTTAGGGGTGACTCGCCTATGAGGCACGTGCAGGGTACGTGCCTAGGGAAAACCCTTCCTACCTCACACACAGACTCCTCCTTTTCCCTTAAGGATTCGTCTGTATATACAATATACCCTATTGTTCCATCATTAAGCTCCCTATCCACATCCTCACCTCACAGAGAGTTATATACAAATTTAAGTATCTTAAATTATAAAGGTTTGGAATTCGGAACTACTATCTTCTATTAATAGTATAATTAGTTGTTTTAAATCTCATATTTAGTAAGTATAATATCCTTATACTATCGTTTTCCTATTTAAATCGCTTTTATTATATTTATTATCTATATATTATTCTAATATTTATATTCTATTAGCTTATTAATTTCCATTTTCTATTTATTAACTTCTAATTTATTTCTATTAAGTTCCATATCTAGAAATATAAGACGTAGTTTTTTAAAATATTTAGAGGGTAATAAAATCCGTAATTAATTTATAATCCGTTTGTCTAAAGAATTTATAGGTAAATCCTATAATTATTATATTAATATATTAGGCTTCTGGTTAGGTTTACCTAGTTGGTATATAATCTTAAAGTTAAATTATAAAAGGTATTCGGCCTAATAAATTTAGCGCTATGTTAATTGCTTTATAGTTATAAAGTACTATAGGTTCTTATAGCCCGTTAATACGCATATTAGGAATAATAATCCTTTATGCTTAGGGCGCTATTATTTAAAGTATCTAATAATTGTAAGTAGTTTCTTATTATATATCTCATAGTTTAATTTAGTAGGGACGAGTTTCCAGAATAGAAAGGCTACTAAATATAACTCGCTGTTCTTATTATACTGCGATAATATTCCCCCTAGCGCATAATTAAATAAGTCTGTTTTAATAATATATTTAAGGTTAGGGTTAAAGTAAGCGAGAATTAAAGCAGTTATAAAGTAATATTGTGGGAGGGTACGACCTCTCTTAGACAGGAAGTCACGGTATAGTCAGTCAGTCAGTTAGTAGTAATCAGCTAGTAGGAAATTAGTTAGTAAGGAAGGAAGAAAAGAGTATATTAAAAGAAAAGTGTATATCTATTGGTCCTATCTAAGTTATTAAAGACTCTAGGGCTCTAGACCGATCTATATAAAACATATAAAAGGCCTAGGCTCTCCTAAAGCTATGCCTAATCTAAATATTAAATCTAGGGGGCCAAATTACACTACTACATACCTCTCCTACCTAAGTTATTGTCCCCTAATGACTTCCAAAACCTTATATTCCTACCTATCTTTAAAATAAAGGTATAGCAGGTGACTGTATACGCTCCTTACCCTTACTATAGACCCAAGATGGTAAGTAAGGAGACTCTATTCTGGTTAAATAAGACCACTCTTATTTACCTGGCTAAGCAGTATAAGCGGCATTAGGCTGACAGCTCTCAGATAATATAGCTCTCTTATATCCTTCTATTTGCTTAGTTCTATCCCACAATTACTTAGGTAACTCTATATAACTCTATCCTTCTGCAATAACATGAGGTATAATACTTGGTTCTACTGTAACAGTTAAAGAATTAATTCTATAGTTAACGCAGTAGAAGTATAAGCGGCTATTAAAACGCTCTATCTTAGTTACACGCATAAGCTAGAACGTATCCTTATAGTTCTTAACAGCCCTAAAACGGTAGAAATATACCTATTTCCCAACTTTGTTCCCATTACTAGTAAGAAGAAGGTCACAATCTTAAATTACCGCTAGAGAATTCTATTGTTGTCTACCAAGAAGGGCGTTAGATAAGGTACTGGTAGTAGTAAGCTTAACTATAGTAGGGAAGTGGTATGGGATTGCGCTGTAAAGATTAGCATATCTAGATGGCGTATAAGGCGGCACTTTTAAGTCTTAGTAAGTATCCGCTAGCTCTACTCAGGTTCCTCCTTCCATAACCTTAAGGTTATTATAATTGTCTTAAATACTAACAAACCATAGCAGTATTGTTTGTTAGGTCCTAGTTAAAGGTCCTTTTACTCTATAAGGAAGGTAAGGTATAGTTATACGTATATCTCCTTTCTTACACGGCTAAGCTACCTAGTTAGTTGCATACTTTTCTACATCCTTAGTGGTCCAGTCTTAATTAAAGATCTTATATACAAATCCATTGCCCTTAGTTAATCCTTATACTTTAAAATCTGCCTACTATAATTTTAAGTAATAATATATGCCAGGCAGGATAATTATAAAGTTATCCTTAGTTTTATTATCCAGAGAAACGCTCTCTTAAATTATATTAGCGCCGCATCCGCTCTCCAGAAGAGAGATAATATTAACGTTAATATAGCGGAAAGCTATAGAGTCTCCCTTAACTGCGAATTTTGCATAATAAGGGTAGAAGATAAGTGTCCACTAGCTGTTAGGCCTAAAAGCGCAATAGAGACGGTAGTACTAAGGATTTTGTCTTATTAGCTACTAGCAGAGACTATAAACTATTATTCTTAACTAGCTATAATTTGGCCGTCCATTAATTAGACGCTAGTAATAATGGTATATACGCATTTCTTTATTAATTATTACTAAAATGCTAGAATCCCACTACTATCCAAATACGTTCAAAACCACGGATCCGTTTTGCTGCTATATATCTTAGTTATTTAGTAATAGTATCCAATTCAGCAAAGCCCCTCTATTATAGGAAAACCTTAGTACTAAATTATAAATAAACTTATATAGTTTTAAGGAGTTAAATGGAACTAGAGGTCTATAAGCCTTTCTAAACTAGAAGTACGTAGTAGGATCTATCTTTATGGTGCTAAGGTAATTATAAGCGTAGTATATTAAATGGAGTCTATAATATAGTGCGGTATAGTTTAAACCCTTTATTAATAAACCTATATATCCTCCTATAGCTTGCATATACATCTAGTAGACCTTATATATCTCTGGATTAAAACCGGCCGCTCTATACTAGCTACGCAAGAGCTTTATAACTTTAGTTGGTTTAATTTTAGTAGTTTAGTTTAGGGACGCCTTAAGATAAACTGGTATATTATCCTTATAGTTACACCCTTATTTTAAATAGAGTATTGCCATAATATCTATAGTCTCCTTAATATACTCCTTATTATCTCCCGGCTTAATAACGTTTTTATTAAATATTAACTCTACTCCTAGCCCTCCTACTTCTAAGTAAGTAACTATTAGCCCTCTCCTTAAATTCCTTTTTAAAGAGGATATTAGCAGCTATGGGGGCAAGCTAGCAGGCGTTCTAGCTATAAGAATACTTTTGTTTATAGAAAATAAAGACAAGTTAACTAACATAGGTAATCCTTATTAAGATGGGCTTAGTATAATACTAACGCCTCCTCCTTAAATAGGTGTTAACGGCTAAAAGGCTAATAGATTTATTACGTTAGAAGTATATTAAGAATATATTTATAGTATAAGAGCTAAGCTTTCTCCTACTTACCTAATTCCAATATTAGTAACCTCTAGTCCCACAGTAGTTAATCTCCTACTTCTTAGTGGTAGGTCTTTATTTAGAACAAGGAAGCCTATTAAGTATCTCCCTAAACTATACTTATTTACCACCTAGTCTAATATTACCCTTCCTAACTTTATAGGCGCAAGCGCGAAATTGGTAGGTTATAGTTAAGTAGTAGTCTTAATACCACGTCCTGGGTAATTAAGCCTCTTAATTAGCGCTTTATTAACTCTTGCTATAACTTTAGGGAGTGGATGGACTATAAGCTTTTAGATAGCGGAGAGGAAGTTATAGAAGATTATATATTTAAGCGGTCTATTAAGGACATCTTATCCCTAGGCCTTTCAGATGGTCTCTCTAGCCTTATTATACCGGTTCCTCTAATCTTTAGCCATCTTACTAACGTCAGAGATATCCCTAAAAATTAATATAAACGCGTCCTTTTCTAGAGATGCTTATAGTCCGCTATTGTTATTAATAAAACTAACTACTGAACTAGCAGTATCTGCGTAGTTTTCCCAAGAGAGCAAAATTTTGTTATAGATTTGGATAAGTACTGTATAACGCCGATTAACTATAAAGCCTCTAACCTCTGCAAGGACGTCACTAATCTATCGCTTAGCTTCTTTATATAGTACCAGCGGTTTACTTAAGGAAGATATAATAAGTGTAGTATTATTGGTTCTATTTAGCCTATACTTTGGCTAATTATAACTATCTTTAAGGTCTATTAAGGGTGAAAAGGTAAAGTTCTTAATAGGGTTTCCTAATCTAAATAGTCTACTAAATATAGGTAGTGGTATGGAGTTCTACCAGCTCTAATTATTAAATAAACCAATTATAATTTTCCATACCCGGTATAGAAAATCGCTATTAGCTTAGTAAAGGCGGTAAGCGGAACTAATATCTTTATAGTAAACAAACCTAGCTGGTTATGCGTAAATATTCTTCTACCCTTACCTTACTGTTAATACGCATTAAATTCCTAGAATAAAAAAGTAAATGAAAAAGCGTAATAGAAAGAGCTTTTAGGAAATATAGCGAATAAATAAATTACACAGCTATTATCTACGTCCCCTCCCCACCTAAGAACTTAACTATCCCCTAGTTAAACGTTTTATACTTAGTTCTGTTAAACGATATTTTTAGAATATGCACTTCTTAAAATACGCGGCGTTGCGATACTAGTGGATTTTATATAATATCGTCCTTAGGCTTAGGCTCTGCTGCTATTTCTTATAGTATAGTTCCGCCTAACTAATTAAGCCAGTCCTCCTGGCGGACTTTAGATACCTATTATTGGTAGAACTTCTTTAATCTATTCTCTAGAGTGTAGTTGCGGAATGGCGTGCTGTTAAGATCCTTAACTAAGTACTATCTTTTATATGGGTGACTCTTATATATATAGAACAGGCCTAGCTATTTTGGATCTAACTTAAAACTGCTAGAATAATCTTATTTAAGCTGCGTGTTATAAAGCATAACTATGTCTCCGACCTTAAATCCGTCCTAGTGAATGCAATAGGTATTATTAAAATACTCCTTATTTGCTGCTTTTAGCTATCTTATATGCGCAATAGCCTCTTATATATCTATATCTCTTTAATTAAACTACTTTACGCAAAGCGCTAGTAGCTTTGCAGTAGTTCAGACTATTTCCTAAGGTAATGTCTGCTAGGTAGGTATGCAGAGTTCAATAGGAAGAACATGCTTATATTTGCATATAACTCTTACTAGCGTTATTCCCATAGACCGCTTAATAGTTATTCTATCTGCCTACAAGACTGTATAAAGATTATTTAGCTATAAGCTATCTATCTTTGCTAAAGCGTCTATTATAGGCTTATAGCCCCGCTCTATTAAACCTTGCCCCTATAGGTAATATACGGAAGCTATAACCCTTTTTATATTATAGAGCTCTATGAGCGCAGTAGTAATATTAGCATTCTCTTCTCCACTATCTATAGAGAGCTGTCTAAATACTCCCTATTAGTAGATAATATCTTTATAAAGAAACTTCGCTATACTTTTTATATCTTTCTTTTAAAGGGCCCGAGCTTCTACTTATCTAGATATATATTCTTAAGTAACGGCCAGGTACCGGAATCCAAGACGGTTTAGCGGCATAAATATAATATCTACTGTTACTCGTTGCTATAAGGTAGACTCTTACGTAGGGTATATTGCTTCTTCTTCCTATTCTAACTGTCGTTCCTAGCACTATAGGCACGACTTAATATGCTATAATATCTAATCCTATAGTCCTAGCCACTAATATTAATTTAAGACCCTCTGGTACGTTCCCTTCTGTCTATAATATCTACTCCGGTTATAAAGGCTCTTAATAATATCTTGCTAAGTAGTCTTGTTATTAACTACCCTCCGCATTAGCACGTTCTTAGACTATTAGTAAAAGAGCTATTAATTACGCACTAGAAACTTTAGCGCATGCCATTTAAACCCTTTAAATTCCTTAGTATTTATTTATTTTAGACGTTGTAAGGTTACTAACTATTTTGTAATCTTCTAAGATTCCTCTAAATATAAGTCGTCTAGTAGCAGATCTGCTTCTATTTTAAGAGGGCTAGCCGTATATTCTAAGGCACTTAGCTTATAGTTAATAAACTATTTAATATCCTTAGTTGGTTCATTAGGTTATTTACCATTAGGCAGCCATCGCGAAAGTCTATTAGCTAGGCTATTCTTCTTCCCTAGCATATATCTAATATTAAAGTCCTATAGCTAAATCTATACTAGCCATCTTATTATTAAGGCTCCGGGTAAATTAGTAGCGGTATAATTTAGTTATGTAACTAAGGTATTTGCGTCCATCTCTACCGTAAAGCAAATGCCGTATAAGTACACGCGATACTTCTTTAACGCATATAGCAACGCCCAATATTTAAGCTTTCCTAAGTTATATTTCTACTCCGCTTAAGACTAGATACCGCTCTTATATTAATATAGGTAATAATAACCTTGCACGTCTAGTTATATAAGGCTGCACCCCTATTTATTCTTGCATCCATTAATAGCGAGAATAATTAGCCCTACCCCCTTACTATAATCCAGCTAAACTAGTACGGGCGTGGTAATGATTGTATGCTTTAGAGTCTTTATAGCGGTAATCTGCTCTATACCCCATATAAACAGAACGTTTACTTATAGTAGTTAAAAGATTGGCTCTGCCTTAATTACGAAGTCTTTTACCTATATTTAGTAATATATAACAACCCCTAGGAAATCTTGGGCGGATATAATATCTTTACAGTCTCTCTAGTAAATAATCTTTATAACTTTTAATTCTTCTAGATATTATCCCTTTCTATTACAGCAGTGACCAACCACTATAATTTTATTCTTGCAGAAGTGAGACTTTATACCTAAAATTATATACCTAGCTCGTTCTAAATTAGCAAGCACTCTATTTAGCCATATAATGTGTTCTAGAATATATCTACACACGCCTAGAAGACTCTCCTCTCTATTATATACTATCTGTGGACCTTTTACTATAATATTATCTAGAAACGGCAGGGTATAGTGTGGGATATATTGTTCTAGAATCTTAGTAATTATCCTTATAAACTGGGCTACTAAATTTATGCCTTCTATAGGTACCGTTATTTATTATAAAAGTCCTAGAGGTGTTATAAAAGCCATTAGGTTCCTACTTTTAACATTAAGCTCTAATTAGTTATAACTAGAGAAGAAGTCTACCAGAGATATAACCTTGCACCCTATAAACTTCTTAGAAAACTTATTAGCACATAGTAGCAGATTTGCATCCCTAATAGTTACTTAGTTAATATTTATCGCCGCATTTATCAGTTGGTACTTTTTATGTTCCTTCTTATTTATAAAAAACTATAGATTTCTATATAAGCTTTTGCAATACTCTAGAGTCCCTTAAGCTACTCGTTCTTATAATATACTTATTACTTCTCCTTATAGGGCCCTTAGTACAGGAAAGTTTAATACTTACCATACTTTATACGGCACGGTCTTAATCTTTAGTAGTGGAGTTATATTCCTACTAACGCGGCCTATTTTAGAGAATTCCCATACTAAAGCCTCTTTTTGGTTAAACAATATAGCCTTAAGGATCTCTCGTTCTCTTAGCTAAATATCTCCTATAATTATACGCTCTAATTGTTTTGGCTTTAGTTATGCACCGCAGGCCAGCTTGGTATATTGTGGTTTAAGGAAATAGTTATATAGACTAAGAGGCAACCCTTAGATAGACGCCTTTTATTAACGCAAGGCCACCTCTCGCCATTCCACTATACCTCCTATAACTATTCTATCTAGTGCCAACGAATTAACTAGGTGGACTTTATCTGCCTTTTATTTATATACAGTTACTATATTTATGGCGTTTTATTAGGCCTTACTCCGGTAGCCTTCTATTTATATTATAAATAGATCTATTATCTTTAATATTTAATATATAAGGGACCTAGCCTTTGCCTTAAATACTGGCCTCTAATTCTTTCTTAAGTATTTCTCTAGGACTTCCCTTAACGTCTTACTGTTAAGCTCTCTCTATCTAATATTATATTCCTCCTTCTACTAATAGCTCTGCCTAGCAGATATCTAAAATGGTAAGTATCTGTATTAGAGCCGCACCTCTTTTCCCTGCTCCTTAATCTTAACGTCCTCCTTATCCTAATATGCCGGGTTATAAGTAACCCCGGATACGATCCTAGCGGTTATACTAATTATATATTTCCGAAACTATTATCTATACTAATGCATTTATCTAGTTTAAAGAATATTATATTCTTATAGGATGTTAAGAACCTTATTTTAACTCTGCCATCTTCTAATTAAATAATATAAGATACCTAACCTGTTGCGGTTTGTTTTATTACCAGTCTAGCCCTTACTAACTATAGTTCACTAAGTATTACCTTATATAACATTTCTCCTATAGTAATAAACATTATAGATATTAAGACGTTACCTATTACTATGGGGACCACATATACCAATCTAATAAACTTAGACTAAGTCCTATTAGTAGATATTAGATGTGTACCCTATAGTTATAGGGGCAGGCTTAATATCAGTAAACCATATTGTAAAGCCACGCTTTCCTTAATAAGGTTAAGCTCCGCCCTAGAGTTAATTAAGCACTTAGCCCTTCCATCTTCTATTTACGCTTCTACCTTTAAGCACCATCTTTAAAACTAGATAAATTCTACTTCTTATTTAATCTAATCTACTTTAGCAGTTATTAAGCCGGCTTGATTAACATGGAATATTAGGTATACTAACAATATAGATGCTTTAACATTCTCTTACTTCTATTAGTAAGGCTCTATAAAAGGTAGCGGGAGAGGCTTAAAGAATAGCTTTGCGACCTTAGGCATATACACAAGGCAGTTACTAATAGTAACTTTAATAGTTTTTAACAAGATTTTGTCCGCTATTACTGTTGGACTTAGAACGTTTCCCTTTAGTATATCCATCATCCTAACTGGCTTTGGTTGTAGTGCTTTAGCTATTATTATTACATCCACTATCTACTCCGTCTATCTTAGCTATTTAGTATAATCTATTTCATTAATCTTATTATTACTTAACAGTAGTTAAAGAGCCTGCTATTAGGGCTATAGGGCGATTTAGATATGTCCTCCTAGTTATATATTTTAAACTACTGCTAGTTACTAACTAGATAGTTTTAAAGGCGGCTTTATTACTCTTACTTCCCCTTATAGTCTCCTAAGATTATATAACCGTGGCGTAGGCTATAACTAGGTTGCAGCTCCTACCAAATTAATGTATATTAACTCTACTTGGTATATATCCTCCTAAGACTCGCCGAGTTCCTCCTTACTTTTAGCGTTGCTTCTATCCATAAACTCTACCAAAGCTGCCTTTGGTTAGACACCTGTCCCTAGAGCATTAGGATTAATATTTGCGTTCTACCTTAGCTAGTCTTTAAGAAACTAAATCTAATTATTGCTTAGTAAATACGGAATTATATTTCCTAGACGCTCACGTGTTTTAGAGCAGATTTAGTTGTTCTTATTTATATATATAAAACCATAACAAACTAATTTCTAGAGCTATAGACACTAATTAATAAAACGGTAGAAACCCCCGCATCCATAATATGTCTAAGTTTATATTAGATATGCGCTAAAGTTTCCTAGCCCTCTATACCTTCCTAAACCCGGCTTATATCGTTTTTATAGCGCTCCCTTATAGGGCGGCTGTGGTCTATTATTTAGTACCAGTCTTTAGCCCATTTATTCTTAATACACTAACGCCCTATTTAGGAGCTGTGTATACCATATTAGATCTTAGCAAATCCTATTTAGAAACGGCATTAAACACGCAACGCCCGCCAATTTAACTATCCTAAGATTAAGCTTTCGGAGTTAATTAGTAAGTTTCTCTAGTTTAGGATCTACTTCTTAAGTTGTTTAACAGGTGCTTGCTAACTTACTTAGATAGGAGACTATAGGCAGTCAAAGAGCAGTATCTCTTTGGTTAGTTATGGTTGGTTATTAATTATGGAATTGTCTAACTAGCTAACAAAGGCCTTACTTCTTAGGATTTATTATTAACAGCTAATCTGCGCCCTTATACAAATTAAGCCTATCTTCTATAGCTCTCTTTATTAGATAGAAGTTAAAGGATTCTTATCTATCCGGGTTAGCTTCTATTTTAGTTATAGTATACCTTTAATACTTAAATGGGAGTCCCCTTGCGAACTAGTACCCTTATTTACGGTTTTTCAAATTACCAGCCTTAGTAACCTTTTAGGAGATTAACGTAAACTGCCTATAGTATTCACGTATACTACTAGGGGGATTGTTTCTGCACTGCAGTATATAAGCTTCTAAGAACTCTACTGTTTTAACTTATTAAAAGTAGTTACTTCCTTAGTCGTCTGTCCTAAGCTTCTTTATAAGTTCCATCCAGTTTCCAATTATAAACTTAGGCAGGCTATAGATTTATATCCCTATCTAATAGTTGCAATACTCTAAAAGTCCTTAATGCTTCTTATTATCCGTAATATAATGTTGGATACATAGTCGCTTATACTGTTTAATAAATTATAATATGTTTTATCCCATAAAGTAAGGGGTCCCGGGAGTTCCTAGAGCTAGTATAGGCTGGGCCATAATATATACCTTATCTCGTTCTATTAGTGGTCTAATAGGAGGCGGCAGACCTATAGTTTCTCTAGAGACAGGCAAGTGGACATTATAATCCTTATCCTTAGTCTATTAAGGGTTATTAGTCCCTAACGTTGCGGGAGTTAGGGTTAGTATTATATACCCTTATTTAGGAAAGCTTTGCGGCTTAATAGGCTGCTTGCCTTCCTCTTCCTTTTTAGCGCCTTCGCCGTTATTATAAAATGGTCCTAATATCCCTAATAATCCCTTTGCTAGTACTGTTGCCATTATTACTATAAATTTAAAGGTAGCTCCTATAAATACAGGAATAATTATATAGGCTGTTATAAATATAGTAAACGAAATATAGAAGACTTTTTACTGCCTTTCCTGGTGTACTATAGTCCTCCCTTTTATCCTCCATCTTATAGTACTACGTACTCGCCTTCCTATCGCTATTTGCCGACTACCATTCCCGCATGGAGAACTTGGCATATATTATTAATTAATTCCTGTAGAGGTAGCTGCGCACCAGTCGCTAATATGTCCGTACTTCTTCGCCTCCCTTTCCGCACGTCCTTTTGTTCCGCAGTTCCAGATTGTTCTAGATCGTTCCTATGCGTCTCCTATATATAGAATTGTGTATAGAGTACTAGACCTCTAATCTAAAGAGCTTGCCGTCGTCTCTACGTGGAATGCTATAAAATATATAGGAGGGTACGACCTCTCTTAGATAGGAAGTCACGGTATGGTTAGTCTGTCAGTTAGTAGTAATCAGCCAGTAGGAAATTAGTTAGTAAGAAAGGAAGAAAAGTGTGTATTAAAAGAAAAGTGTGTGTCTATTGGTCCTGTCTAAGTTATTAAAGACTTTAGGGCTTAAAACCAATCTATATAAAACATATAGAAGGCCTAGGCTTTGCCAAAGCTACGCCTAATCTAGATGTTAAATCCAGGGGGCCAAATTACACCACTACAATATTTTAAGTTATTAAAAGCTTATTCGCATCTAGTAGTCCATTTAAATTTTATATTCTTTCTTATTAGGTTTATTAACGGCTAAATAGTTTCTAAGAAGTAGTTAATAAATTAATAATAGAAATTTACAAATCCTAAAAACCCTTAAATATTTTATATATTGCTAGGGCTTTCCTAGTTTATAATTATAGCAACTTTTTTAGGGTCTATTTTAATTCCGTTACGGGATATTATTAAGCCTAACTATATAACCTTAGACGCGTAGAACTTGTATTTCTTAATATCGTATTATAAGCCCGCATCTTATAGGCATTTAAAAACCATTTTAATATATTTTTAATGCTTAAAGAGCGAGAATAAGTAGATTAAAATATTATTAATATATACGGTAATAAATATATTAAGGAATTCACGAAACGTATTATTAATATATTACTAAAACGTACCGGGACCGTTCTTTACGCTAAATAATATTACTAGGTATTTAAAGAGTCCCTATTATATACAAAAAGCTATATACTTCTTATCTCCTTTATATATACGGATTTTATTAAAGGCGGTAACTATATTAAGCTTTATAAAGTACTATACCTTTACTAAATAGTTAAGCGTCTCTTAAATTAGGGGAATTAGATATCGGTTTTTGTTTGTATCAACTTAATAATACAAGTAAGTCATATCTAGGGGCACGAAATACATATAGTATCGTATGCTCGTTTAGATGGTAGTAACTGTCAATTCTATTAAGGTAGACTACGTGGTCTATATACTGACGCGCCTCCCCCCTAATTAGTTAGTATATAAGTGGTTAGTGCACCGAATGCGTAAATACGCGTTTATACACCAGGTGCTATAATTATACACTGGCGGCACTTGAAAATAGGCCCACTTATATATAGCCCCCGTAATTACTTTAATAGAACCATAGAACACAAAAGAAATTCATAGGAAATCCCTCCTAAGGTGCCTTCTGGGCTGCCTTCCAAACGGTGCTTTAAACTAGCCGTAAGTCCTACTTACGGTCCGTAAAGTAAGCTGTACGGCCTTCCAACGGGCCGTAAATAAACTATAAGTGCTCTATTAGTCACGTTCCACCCATTCTATAACCTTTAGATTGAGCTTATTTATGTTAATTAGGGTTTTTAGAGCTTAACACGGCTTTGCCTTAGTCATAGCGTCCACTAGGTTGTCTCCGCTGCTAATCCACTTAACCTCTATAATCTTACGTCGTTTATAGGCCTAACGTAAGCACATTAGGTCAACTATAAGCCTCTTCTCCTGTGTCGTACCTAGTTTAACTAAGTAGTCGTAAAAGGACTTTAAGTCGGTGCATAGGACCAAAGGTAGTTGCTTCAATTATAGGATCTTCTGGATTATTGACTTAATTGCAGCTGCTGTATTAAAGCCATAAGCTAGTGCATATAGTTTAGAAGCTAGTATACTGCGGGTTACTCGTTTACATTTAATTGAAAACCAATACAGTATATTTACGTCCTGATTATAGTCCATAAATACAATTATAAAGCCGATTTGCGATAATAGGTCCCTATTATTGGCGAAGGAGGCATCTATAAATACTAATACGCTAAGGGAATTCAGGTCTAGTGGTACAAAAGTAAGTCCTCTTATTACATTGTTAATTTGTTACTAAATACACTTGTTAAGCTGCTTAATATTTTCCTCTTATAGATCTGTTACCTAGGCCGCAAAGGATAAGTTATAGGTAGATTTAGGTTAACAAACTGTGGCAATATAGGCGCCTTTTGAACGCTGTACAACGTATTGGTCCTTTATATTTACGGTCTTACAGGTCTCTTTGTGGGAACTAGTAAGGTCCGTAGGCTTTACTATAATAAGCCTTAGGTTTTAAGCTTGGCGTTCCTAAGTTAACCGGATTAAGTTGCCCTTTTATATAATTAAACCTCCATTAAACTTAATTGGGGTCTGCTTAGTTAACTGCTTTTACGGCTTTGCCAAGAACTTGGCTTCTTGCAGTTTAGTCTCTTTAGTATCCACAAAAGTCTGGTCCGCTAAGAGGAGGGTATTATCTATTTAGAGTCCAATAATACCAAGGCCGTTTAATAGGGTGTATAGGAGGTAGGGGTTATAGGTCAACTGCTCCATTTTAAGTTTATGGACATAATGCTGGTAATACATCTTAAACCAGTGGTTTCTAGCTTCTAGCACTCCGTAAAGTGGTTTTATAACCTATAAAATTGTTCCTAGTTGCAAATTAAGCTCAAGGGGTGGTTATATAAAGATATCCCTACTTAGGTAGATATTAGACTGCACATAGGCTTGTAAGATGTGCCGTAAGTAAAGGGCTACAGGTTTAGTTTACTATAGTCCAGGCATAAGTGCAAGTATAATCTATTAACTGACCCGTTAAATTATAGGTAATTATATAAGGACTAAGTCCTTTTCCTAGTCATTATAAGCTTATATAACAAGCCTTAATTTTTTAAAGGCTTTGTCAGTACTAGGGTGCTTAATTTTGTTAAAAAGCGTAAGTTAAATATACGGACGCCTTGCGGAACGTCTCTCTCCATTACAACCGCAAAGACGCCCTTTTTAAGTAGTCCGTTAATCTCTTTACGTTATAAGTCCATAAAAGGGGTTTCCTGTACTAGAACTAATATATCCGCAGGCAGGGGTTACCTTGCGGATATGCCTACAGAGGTTAGGTAATTCTCTATTATAGGGTTCTTAGTTATGGGGTACTTTTAGGGGCGTCCTCGGCCACGCTTTACGGCAGGTTTAGTAGGTTCAGTAAGTTTACAGGGGACTTTTAGGGTAGGTAAGGGTGCTTCCAGTTCGTCTGGTTTAACATTATAGGTATTTTTAGACCAAAAATAGGGTTTTACGGACGTGCTTCTAAAGCTAGTTAGTCCGCTAGGAAGTTATATATAGCATATTTCGTCTTCTACGGCTAGTAAACAATAAGGTCCAGTCCAATTGCCGCTCTTACGCCACATAAGGACTTCAGAATTAAGCGGGAGGTTGTATACTGAGGTTATATTAGGTCTGTTGCGGTGGTGCAGAGCATTATTAACAGTTTGTTTAGCCCGTAATTTAACTATTTCAGCCATTGCCTTCCATATTACAGCTACTCAATCCGTAACAGATAGGGCAGGAAGGTCTAGTTTGCCCATTCTTAGGTAGGCTCCGTAAGCTAAAAGGATGGGTACTAGTCTATTAGGGCCAGCGGTGTTATTAACGGCTTTTACAGCCATCTATAAAGCCAGTTCCTTTTAGATGTCCTTACACTTATCTATAATAATCTAGTAAGCTCTCCATAGAGCTAGGTAAGCTTACTTAATAAGCCCAACAGACCAGTGCGCCCTAACTAGAACGGCTTTTGTTAAAATAGCTATGGCTATAGCATACTATTGGAATTCCTTGCTAATAAAGTTCCTACTAGCGTCGTGGGTGATATACTTAGGGGGTCCAATGTATATGTCAATCCAGTAGGTCCATAAAATATCCTAAGTATGTTTTATGGATATATTTTATAACCAATAGGCGGCTTAATAGCGGGTTGCCTTATCAATTATATGTAATACTAGGCTGCTGTTAATGTACATAATATCTATATACACTAAGTGGTTAAAATTAAGGTCTTTATAAAGAGTAAACTTAAATTGGCCTAGGGAACGTCCGTATTTCTAGTAGAAGGAGTAGTATTTAGTTAGGTAGTTAACTGCCTTCCTATTAACGTCGTCATATCCAGAGCATTTAAGGACTCTATATAGCTTTTCAGCTGACGGGTAGCCAAAACAGCAGTATAGGCGGTAGATTTTTGTACTGGTAAGGTAGCACGGGTTATAGTTAAAAGATTCCTAAATGTAGGTCCGTAAAGTCTCTCCCTATATAAAGAACGGGTGTCCAAATCGTTGTGTAATTGGTAGGGTAATATACTTGCTTCCTAGGGTAGTTGCGGGGCCAATTAAGGTGTCTATAATATTATTGTAGTAGACCTATAGCCTATCTACACCCGCAAGGCAGAGTAGGAAAGGGGTGTCCGCTTTTACTATGTGGAAGTTAACTAGGCTAATTGGAGTCTTAACTATAACTAATCTAATTAATGCGGTTAAGCTAATGCCGAATTAGACGTTTACAGCCCCAGTTTGTATAGTATTAATATCCATATTATTATTTGTGGTGGTCTTATATATAAGGTATTGTCTATAACCTACAGTAGACTTCTTAGAGGCACCTATATTGATTATAATGCCATAGAATTCTTTAGGGGTATAGCGTTCTGTGGTAATATATGCAAATGGGTCCTATTCGCGGTCTGTAATATCTATAACAGGTCCAACAGGTATGCTTGCGGGTTGGTTTTTAGGTGCAATTAAGTATTTAAAGGAGCGGTCGGCTAATACGGTCGTAATATTAAAGGCTTAGCCGTCCATAAAAGGTCTAAAAGTAGTTAAGAACGTCTCTAAGGTCTCCTATTCCTAAGTATCCAAGTTAAAGTCAATTATAAGGGCTTCTATTAACTCATTAAGAGACTCCTCTGCTTCCTTTCTTTCATAGTCTAGGATAAATTGGTTAATCCAACTATCAAATCTCTTCTTAGACTTATTACGTTCTTCCTAAGTATGCCTTATAGACTAACATCCTTCCTTACCGTATACAAAGCACTTCTAGCTAGTTTATCTATAGGGGTATACTTTTGTACGGGAGTTGCTGCGGGGGTTATAGGTGGGGCTTAGTTAGTACGGGTACTGCTAGCAGTAGCGGCAGTCTGTAAAGTAGGCATCTAAGTTAGTTTATGGGTTTTATAGGTCTGTAATAAAGGCTTAAGTACTGCCTAGTGGGTTTAAAACTTTATATATTATAATAGAGGACCATAAATCATTAATAAGGCCAGTTAAGGTGTCTGCAGGCTTATAATAGGCGTATTTATAGGGTTCCACTTCCTAGCAAGCCGCAATAAGTTTATTATGTAGGAAGTCGTCTATTTAAAGCTTAACATTAAGGCCGTATTATAGGTGCCGAAGGTCTTTAATAAGAATTTACAGGCACCCTATAGTCAATTTTTTGGTATTCTTGTTAATTACTGTCCATAACTTAATCGCATTCCATTAGGTAAGGATATCACACTTATATTCTAGTCCTTTAAAGTAGTTACGTGTAGCCTTATATAGCTTATTAAAGGGAACACCAAAGGGGTTACTTTTAAGGTTAGTGTAGTAGTGGTTAAGGGCTAGGCCGTGCAGCATAGTAGAGTAGACTTAGCTAAACTCCTGTTTAGGAATATTAGCCTTCTAACAGAGGTCCGTAAAGATGGTTAGTTTAAAGTTAAGGTTATCGTTTTCACTGCTGTACTTAGATTCGTTAGTATAGAGCTTAGCTAGGTTGGCTAGCTCCTTGCCGTAGGTCTTTACTTAGGTGGTTTGCGGATCTATAACTTAAGCAACGGAAGGGTTTTGGTCCATATTTTGGTTTGTAGGGGTATTACAGTCTATAACTTAAGGGTTAGGTATGCTTTAGTCCATAAGATCGATTCTAAAACCACTTCAGTCTATAGGGCGAATTTAGTTAAATGGGTTGTCTATAAGGCCAGAGATCCTATTAAGTTTAAAGGAGGCAAAGAGTCCACCAGTTTTAATATGGTCTAGAATTTCCTCTTTAGTCCATTCTATTTGGTCCTCCTTATATATTGTATTATATAAGGACAGTACAACAGTAACTTATTTATCCCTTTTAACCCATACACCTTAGTAACGTAAAAGGGTTTATAGGTTACAGATAGCAACAGGGTTGCAAGCCTTAAAAATGGCTTCCGTAAAGTCCGCAAAGTCTTCCTTATATTGCTCCTACAGGTCGTCATTTATAAGCTTAAAATATCCATATTTAAGGATTTTAAATTTAATGTAGTTGTTAACGTTAGTTATAAACGTGAGGTCAACTCCTTAGCTCCATTTCTCTTGACCTTTGTTAATCTGCTTACTTATATCTGCCATATTATATAGCATAGTATGTCTATATAAGCTATAACGGGTCAAGAGGAGTTTGTAGCGGGTAGTAGTGGCTTATAGTGGGTGGAGGAGGTTTATAGCGGGTGGAGGAGGTCTTATAACAGTCTATAAAATTAATTAACAGGTCTGTAATGGTTCGCAGGAGGGCAGGGGATTCCATAAAGGTCTGTATTTATGTCTATAAACTTCTAGTAAACCGTACTAAGACTTAAATAAGTATACAGAGATGGTGATATAGTCCGTAATCCCTAACTTCCAACCTTCCAGCAGGTCGTACTAGGATATAAACGGGTGGTCGCTATCGTGTATCGCTTGGGGGGAGGTGTCAAGTAATTGCTAATCTGTGCGCGCTTACTGATCAGTGTTTGTATTAACTTAATAATACAAGTGAGTTATATCCAGGGGTATGAAATACATATAGTATTATATACTCGTTTGGATAGTGGTGACTGTTAATTCTATTAAGGTAGACTACGTGGTCTATATACTGACGCGCCTCCCCCCTGATTAGTCAGCATATAAGTGGTTGGTGCACCGAACGCGTAAATACGCGTTCGTACACCAGGTGCTGTAATTATACAGTTTTAAATTATAATTGCATTTAGGGATTAATAATTAATATAGAATCTTAAGCCTCCTCCTAGCTTTTTAATAAATAGTATAGATAAGGTAAATAAAGATTAACTAGGGCAAATAAATCCTTTTTCTAGATGCTCGTTAAGGTATTATTATATTATAAGCAGTTCTTTTTATAATATACTATATAGCGGACCAAACTTTAGTATTATACTAGGCTTAAGTTCTATCTTAAAATCGTGCTTATCTTAGTATAGGACTAGTTAGTCTATAAATTATTTTTTAAACTTATTGATTAGATTATAGTATTCTTTAAATATAAGAGGTTAAGGATTAGTATATTATTTTAGTTCTAGTACTTTTTTAATATCTTCCATAGTTATAATAAAGATTTTATAATCTTGTCTTTTTACTAATAAGATAAAGGGCGCGGCCTATATTATATAAATTTTAAGAGGTTTCGACGAAACATCTTTATATTCTTTACTATAATTAGTAGTTATAGCTTTATTGTCTTAGTTTAAGGTTTATAGCAAGGGTAATTTATATTATATTAAATTTAAATAGTTGTATATATATTCGTAGGGCAAATAGTTTTTTAAGTAATAACTTCGGCAGTAGATTATATGGAACTTTAGTGTTTCTTTAACCCAGCCAATTAAAGGATTATATTGTTTTAGCTATCCGTATCCGAGTATTATCTTATAATGCTTTAAGGGTATTACAAATAGGGAAATATATTTAAGGTATTTACCTATCCGCAATTTTACAAAAACGTAGTACGTTAGTTTGCTATATATTAAGAGTTTGCCGTTAAAGCCTTATAGGCCTTAAGGCTTATTAGGTTTCTTTAAATTTAGGCGTTAAGTTTTTGCGTAGTTTATATTAATAAAGCCTATACTAGTGGCTCCACTATTTATAAAGATTTATACTTCTATTTTCTAAGTATTTAAATTTTGCTAAGTATATTAAGGGAGTTGTGTTATATATTAGCGCTAAAAGAGCCTAGACACTTATACTCTTCCACTTTTTATCCTAGGGCGCAACTTAGCCCTAGGATAATTCGTTTTCTAAGTTAATTGAAGGCGAAATACTTTATAGCGATTAAGTATAATTTATAGAGCGAGTAGAACTTAAGGAATGAGTATAATTTAAGAATTAGAAGGAACTACGACAGGCCTTTTTAAAAGGGTAAGTTCGGCAATTCCTTTAAATATATCCCTTTTTACCATTTTTAAAGCATTCTCTATTTACAGCTCAAGTTCTTCGTTTGTTGGTTCTTAAGTGTATATAGAATTAAGCGGCATTAAGGCCCATAGGGTTATACATAGGGCTTTTAGGTTTTGGAGACAGGTCGCGCTTTAAAGTATATACCAGTTTTATAGAGCTTTAAACGCGAGGTATGGTTAGCTTTAGAAAATAAGTCTATTTATTATATTAAAGGTCCTTATTAATTCGTTAACATATTATAAGCAAATTTAGATAGGTTTTTTTTTGGCAGTTCTTTACCTATTAACTAGGCTCTAATCTTATCCAAAATAGCTTATTAAAGGGCAGCAACTCTAGCGGCTTCATTTCAATTTAGCTCGCTAATAAGGCCTAAAAATTCCAAAAAGAAGCTAGTAAAGTCTTAATTCCATTATTATAAGTTTTTAAGTTGCCGTCGCCTCCCTTTCGTCTCTGCCGTCGCCTCCCTTTGCTCCTCCGCCGTCGTCGCAGGGGCGCCGCTAGTTATATACCCCCTAAGGACGCGTCACCACAACGCGTCGCCACCGCAACCAACGATTCCACCATAACCAGTTTGCCATAGAGCAGACGACCTCCACTACAACCGTCTGCCACACAGTAGACGACCTCTACCTCAACAGGCGCACGGTCGCACCGCAGGCGCACCGCAGACGAGCCGCAGACGCAGACGACAATTACTACTACCATTACCGTAAACCTACCACCATTACCGCAGACGTACCGCCGTTACCGCAGTACTACCATTATCGCAGACGTACCGCCATTATCGCAGTACCGCCATTACCGCAGACGTACCGTAGGCTATCAGGCTATTACGATACAGACAACTACCACAACTACCATACCATTGGCATACCGCAGATGCACTAGGGTAGCTACAGTAGGGGGAAAGGGGCCGGCCCGTGTTACTTTAGCACGTAAAATATAAGGTGTATAGGCGAATTGGTGTTTATACCCTATACAGACAACCTTATAAAAAAATTTCCTACTAGGGTGGGTTTTATGTAGCAAGGTTCGCCCTTATAAAATACTATTAATAGCCTACTTTTGGGGAGAGTAGCTATTAATTACTAATTCCCTACCTATTCTTAAGCAAGGAGAAGAATAGGTTATATCACCGAAAAAAGTCGTATAGGAATAACTGGTAGTTGTCTCCAAGCTGGCAAACTATATAAAGCCCTTTGTTTTTATATGCAAATGTTACTAAATCTATCTTTTAGAGCGCTTTTTCTAGTCTAGGAACGGTAGAATACGGCAGAAATAGATAAAAGAGCTAGGATTTCTTTATTTCCTTGGTGCAAACTAAATATTAGAGAGCAAAATACTAGGACGAAACTCCCCTAGCATTTAAAACGGACCAGAGTGCCCACTTAGTTACTAGTATATGTTAAGCTACCTAGGAAGGATTCATGTATATAGGACTATAGCGCCATAGCCTAGAGGCTGCATGCGCAGTATTGTACATAGTATAATACAACGGACATAAAAAAAATAAAAATAAAAATAAAAAAAGTTTTTAAGTTTAGTAATAGCTGTATATTTACAGCTAGCGTTATTATATATTTATTCTAGTAAAGAGATAAAGATTTTAAAATTAATAAAGGTGCTATTATGGAAGAATGGATCTATAGTATATATAGCGTCTTTATTTAAATAAAATATTCTATAGCTAACCTTGCTAGCTTTAGTAGGGTATTAATTATAGTTTATTAAAAGTTTAAGACAGAGCTTGGTTATAAAGGGATATAGGTTATTTTAATTTCTATTAAATATTAGAGGATTAGGGAGCTTTTTAGATTTTATAGCAGGTATTAAATTTATTATAAATATAGGTTAAGTTACTATTACTAGTTTAAAGTTCGCGTTTAAGGGGCTAGGCTTAGATACAGTTATATTAATTTTATTTGCAGGCGGTGTTGGGGTCTCTAATATAAGTGCCTTAATATTGCAAAGTCCTTTATGGAGTGCTTCTATTAATTACTAATGCTAGGCTTCTAGTACAGCCCGCTACTAAGCTAAGGCGTCCAAAAAGGACTATTATATTATAGTTAACTGTTCCCTAACTAGGGTTATAATACTCATAGTTATTAAAGAGGATTTGGGTTCGTTTACTATTTTAATAGTAATTATTTTAACGCAACGTAATATAAGGGCGCTATTATGGGACACCTCCATGACACCTTATACACGTCCACCTATTTCCACCGTCTCGGCCTCTATGTTAACGACTCGGCCAATCAAGGCACGTGACGGCAATCTAAGGCAATTTGCCATCACGTAACGGCAATCTACGGCAATATGCCGTTCACTATCGTGTTCTACTATATTTCTGCCAAGTCTACCAAATTCTACCAAGTTCTGCTAGGACTATAACCCGAAGCCTATTCTGCCCCGTATACATGTTAACCAAGCAACTAAGTTAACAATATATACCCCTTTTTTCCCATTTCCTTACTTTCTTTCCTTACGCAACGTCTTAACTTTATTATACAGTTTATATACATAGCTTAATAATATCTACTTTGCTATATATTATCGTTACGTATACTCACTCCATGACACTATATTGCGTTAAAACCTTAAAAACCTGTACTTCGCCCTACTTAAAATGCAGAACGACCTTAAAGCCCCTATAACGGCCGCTAACATTATATCCGCACTCTAAAAACAATTGGCCGATATATAAAAGTCCTTTATAGACGCCCTCGCATAAAACTAAGCTGCTATAGCTTAACAGTAAGCTAAATAAGAAGCATGGTACTAGAAAATAATTAAGGCTCTCCAAAAAGAAATCCGCACCCTTAAGACGCCTATACTAAGCCCTTAAGACTAATCGCTATTACTAGAAGCTAATACGCGGAACGCGAGCCCTAAACTAGCAATAGTTATCCCACCAGTAAAACCGACTACTATATTATAACAATCTAAAAAACTATTAAACCCTCTAGTATTTACTAATAAATAATAAAAGCTTTAGTTATTCTTAAGCCGGCTTAAGAATAAGCTAATTAGTAATGCTAACTGTTACCCAACTAAAGCTAACCGACTTTACTACGCCCTAAGTTAATTAGGAGGGGATATAGCTAACCTTATTAAACCTCTCTAGCCGAACTTAGTATAAAGCCTAGTCGTACTTCTTAAAGCTATATACAGTAGCCTAAACCGCCAAGCTACCGCTTAAAGGAAGATAAACTATACAACTTAAGAAAAGAAAAGTTTTCTAGTATACTTCTCCTAATTTAATCGTTACGTAAAGGAAATAGGCTGGAATAACTCTATACTAATTAACAGCCTTATTAAATCTCTAAGCCCTAAACTAAAAACCTCCCTAATTAGTATAGACCTACTAGAAGCCCTTAACGCCTACGTAAACGTTATTAACAAACGGTATAATAATATACTACGCCTAACACTAAAGCCTACTCCTTAATATAATACGACAACTTCGCGAACGTTTACTAAGTTATTGTCCTAGCCTAAGCACCCTAACGCCATAGATATCGATACTAGGACCCTAGGATACGCCCTACTAGGGTCCTCTAAATAAGAACAACGCACTAAGCTAGGCCTCTACTTTAAATGTGGAAGTAGCTCCTACCTCTTTAACTACTACTCCGCCCCTTTCCAAAAAGATCTATAAACAGTTAACGCTAGCAGCTGTTTACTGTACTAATCTTCTAGCTACTAACCCTAATCTTTACCTAGTTCTAACCCCATATCTAGTAAGTACTACTTATAAGAATAAAGTTGTAACTGATATTCTATAGGAACCCCTTCCCACTCGCTACCAAAAGGTATATCCTAGAGTTAAGTCGCTCTTTAGGACAGCTATATTACAGGATCTTATTAAATATATTAGATATTGCAAAACCTAACTCTTGGGATCGTAGTATAACCATTAACTGCCGTCTTTAGTAGAAAGGTTAATAGGCTAATGCTTAAGTCCTAATTAATATAGGAGCTAGCGGTATAGAATTTATTAATAAGATCTTTATATAAGATAATAGGTTTACCCTAATACCCCTTAACCGGTATATTAATGTATTTGGATTTAATAGAAAACGCACTATCTTAGGCCGTATTACTTATGTAGTAGCCCTAAGACTCTAATACCTAAACCATAAAGAATCAATTAAGCTTTTTATAACTACCCTAGGTTACTTAGTGATCCTTAAACAACCCTAGATAAAGCCATATAAAGTAACTATTAATTAGAACAACCTTAAGCTTCTATTTACCGCCTCCCGTTATAAGTAGAAGTGCCTTATAACTCGCTGCTTTGACCCTAAACCGAAATCTAGAAAATCCACCAGGATCCACTAGTTTAAAATTTCCACTAATATCTACCTTATACCCTAAAAGTCCACCCAACTCCACCGACCTAAGAATTCCACTAAATTACACCAATATAAGATTTCCGCCAATATCCACCAAGAACTCGGAAATTACACTAGACCACACAAACTAACTTTAACTGCTACGCCCCAAACCAAGCAGAAGCTTAAGCTTAAGCTTAACATACGAAAGTACCAGAAGAACTAGTATTTTACTATAAAAAGGATACTAAAGAACCTAAACCTAAATCTAATACTAACTCTATATCTAATACTAAACCTAAAGCCAAATAGGAAACCGTATAAGAAACTAAAGACAATCTAAGCTTGCTTAACACCTTAGACATCCACATAATTAGAGCTACCCTACTAGCACGACTTGCTAGGAAACCTAAACATATAATCTTCGCTGTTATAATAGCCGATATTAAAAAGGCCCTAGTACTAAAGAAGCATACTAACCCTGCCACGAAGGTACTAATAGAGTACCATAATTATCTAGATGTATTTTTATAAAAGGAAGCCAATAAGCTACCGGAACGCCGTCCATATAATTATAAGATTGTAATTAAAGAAAGAAAACACCCCGGATTTGGAACGCTATATAGAATGTTCTAAAACGAACTCTAGGTACTATAGAAGTACTTAGACGAATATCTAGACAAAGGATTTATTAGAGCAAGTTCTTTACCTATAGCAAGTTCTTTACCTATAGCCATACTAGTAACCTTTATTAAGAAACCTGGCGGTAGTTTATGCTTCTGCGTAGACTACCAAGCTTTTAATACTATTACTATTAAGAACCAATACCCAATCCCGTTAATCTAAGAGACACTAAACTAATTAAGTAAGGCTCGCTTCTATATAAAGCTTAATATTATCCACGCATTTAACCGCCTCTGTATTATAAAAGGAGACAAATAGCTTACTGCATTTTATACTTAATATAGATTATTTAAATACTTGGTAATGCCATTTAGCCTTATAAATGCCCTAAGTTTGTTCCAATACTTTATAAATAATACCCTACGCTTATACCTAGACGTCTTTTATACTGCTTATATTAACAATATCTTAATATACAGCAATAATCTAGCTAAATACTAGAAATATATTAAACTGGTTCTGTAAGCTCTATGCGGAGCTAGCCTATAATTAGACGTAGATAAATGCGAGTTCCATAAAACGGAAGTTCTATACCTTAGACTTATTATTTCTATAAATGGCGTACGAATGGACCCTAAGAAAGTTAAAGTAATTATAAATTAGTAAGAACGTAAGAACGTTAAGGACGTAAGGGCCTTTATAGGATTTGCAAACTTCTACTAACGGTTTATTGATAACTTCTCCGCCTTAGTTTTACCCCTTATAGCCTTAACCCAAAAGGACAAAGCCTTTATCTTTAATAAAGAATATAAGAAAGCCTTTGCTTATCTAAAGGTTATATTTACTACTATACCTATGCTCTAACACTTTAACCTAGATTAAATAAGTATTATAGAAGCTAACTTATCTAATTATGTTACCGGAGGCATCCTGTCTTAATATAATAAGGAAGGAGTATTATACCCTATAGTATACTTCTTAAAATAACTAAGCCCAGCTAAATATAATTATAAAATCTATAATAAAGAATTGCTAGCTATTATTAGATGCTTTAAGCAATAGTGACTAGAACTATAAGGAGCTAGATTCCTAATTAAAGTTCTTAGCGATTATAAGAACCTATAGTACTTTATAACTATAAAATAGTTAAACCACCGTTAAGCCCGCTAGTTGGAATATCTGTCCTGTTTCCGATTCTTAACTACGTACCGCCTAGGCGTTTAAGGCCAGAAGCCTAATACCCTAACCTAACGTTTATAAGACGCGCCAGCTTAAGAAAAAGTACGCTCTTACTGTAATTAGACCCTGCTCCGCCCCAAACTATTTAAACCTCCTACTAAAGATCTTATGGTATACGCCTTTAAAATAACCAATTGACCGATTAAATAGATTATAGCTAATAAATACTTAAATAACAAGTTTATCTAAGACACGCTTAAGCTAATTTAAGATGGCGTTAGATACTTAAAAAGGATTTCTCTAAGCGAATACAAAGCCTATAGAGATTGCTTATACTACCAGAACCGCCTAGTAGTACCTAACTACGACGAACTTAAGCTTAAGCTCCTTAAACATGTATATAACCTACCAGTAGCCGGCCACCTAGGCTAAGGAAAAACCTTGGAACTACTCTAATAAGAATACTACTGGCCGAATATATATAATATAATACGAAGATACGTCTCTAGCTGCTATACCTGCTAACGAGCTAAAGCTTTATATAAGACGTATAATGGTTTTCTAAAGCCACTACCTATTCCGGACTAAAGATATAAGGATATTTTAATTAACTTCGTTATTAATCTCCCTATAAGTAAAGGCTGCACGAATATTATGGTAGTTATAGACCAACTATTTAAGATAAAACACCTAATTGCCTACCCTAATATATTAGTACCTACCGTTGCCCAACTGTTCCTAGATTATGTATGGAAACTCTATAAACTCCCTAAAACGATTATCTCTAATAAAGGCCGCTAGTTTGTCTCTGTATTTTAGAAAGAACTAACTACCCAACTCCGTATTAAAGCACTATTATCTATAGTATACTACCTAGAAACGGATAGTCAAACGGAACGTGTAAATGCTATAATAGAACAGTATATTCGATATATACGTTATATTTATAAGACGACTAGATAGGCTGGCTTATATTTATAGAGTTTACTACAAATAACTCCGTCTTAGAAACCATAAAAGTCTCCCCGTTCCTGGCTAACTACGGCTAGCACCCGCGAATGGGTTTTAAACCCTTTAGTAATATTCCTTACCCAGCTTATTAGGCTTTATAAGTTATAGAAGCAAACGAATTTATAAAGAAGATGGAAAAACTACAAGAGTTCCTTACTAACGAAATAATATAGGCCTAATTTATCTATAAAGCCGCAGCAAATAAGAACCGAACCCTAGCACCGGCCTACTAAATTAGTAACTTTATTTGGTTAGATATAAGAAATCTAAACATAAAATAACCTACTAAGAAACTTAATTAGAAGAACGCTGGCCCTTATAAGGTTAAAAAAGGTATCTCTCCTTATACCTACTAACTAAAACTCCTTAATACGGTTAAAATCCACCCCGTATTCTATACGTCAGTTCTCCGCCTAGCTGCCCCTATATTAGACGCCCTGCCTAGATAGATCTAAGACCCTCCTTTACCAGTTAAAGTAGATAGTAAAGATAAGTACTTTGTTAAAAGAATTAATAACATTAAGTACGATAAACGGAAACGCTAGTATATATACCTTATAAAATAGAGAGGCTTTACTAAACCCTTATAGGAACCTATTGACTCTATAGGACTTATATAAGCCGTAGAAGACTTTTACAAACTCTACCCAGAACTACCACAGCCCTATCTTGCAAAAGCTTAAGTTTAAAGGGGGGGTACTATTATAGGACGCCTCCGTAACACCTTATACACATCTACCTATTTCTACCGTCTCGGCCTCTATATTAATAACTCGGCTAATTAAGGCACGTGACGGCAATCTAAGGCAATTTACTATTACGTAACAGCAATCTACGGCAATATGCCGTTCTCTACTGTATTCCGCTATATTTCTACTAAGTTTACTAAATTCTGCTAAGTTCTACTAGGACTATAACCTAAAGCCTATTCTGCCCCGTGTATATATTAACTAAGCAATTAAGTTAATAATATATACCCCTTTCTTCCCGTTTCCTTACTTTCTTTCCTTATATAACGTCTTAACTTTATTACACAGTTTATATACGTAGCTTAATAATATCTACTTTGCTATATATTATCGTTCCTTATACTTACTCCGTGATAGGTGCAAAGAGGCTTTAGGGAAGATTTAAAGGAATAATATAAATTCTATTTAAATCTAAGGGTATATAGCTCTTATAGAGTATAAAACGTTACGTAAAAAAGAGAAAGGAATAACAAGAGAATTATATAATTAAATAGTTAGGGGTTTTAGTGATTAATATATACGTATATATATACGCGGTCTTTAACGGTCTTTAGTAGAATTTAATTAATCTAGCAGAACTTAGCAGAAGTTAATTAAGCTAGCAGAATTCGGCAGAACTTAGTTAAAGCTTTAGAATTTATCTATTAAGTGTTTTACTAAGACATTCCTACTATAACTAGGCTAGTCCCATTACAGATATTACGGGTATTGCGGATATTGCGGATATTATAGTAGGAATAGGTCCCTATCTACCTCTCCCCCTAACTATATAATAGCTAAATACTTAAAGAAAAATCCCCTATCCCTCTTATAGTTCTTCTCTAATACTAATTCTTTAAACACTTTATTTTCTTAAGAGTTTTAAAATCTATCTATATTCTCCCTTTATAAGGCTATTACCTAGGTATACGGTAGGGAGTAGGTAAGTGGAGCATAAGTTATAAGGAGAGTCGATAGAAGAGAACGATATGGTAAAGAGTAGGTATAGTAATACCTCGTATAGAGACGAACCGATGAGGAAGGAGGTGCTAAGGGCTAGCCGAAGGCTAGCCTTGGCAGCCCCTAAGAGCTCCCGTGCGTGCAGCTGAGTAAGGGATAAAAGATCCCTTACACTCTTATAATACTATATAATGTCCTTCTAAAAAGACTCTTTCTAGCTTATTGCTTATTACTAGAATTAAGAGAATTTTAATTGCTATAAGCGAGAGCTATAGCTAGTGCTTTTATTACTGTTCTTAAAACCACTATTAAAGCATAGTTATTAAAATCTTATACAGCGTCTTAGAAATAAAGTCCTTATCCCTTAACCCGTCGATTATGGCGCAACGTTATCGATAAGGCTGCGGCCAATAAGAGGCTCTGGTTCCTTCCTCCGTAATAAGAACTGCAGCAACATAAAGATATTTGAATCGCTTATAGATAGCTATCTAGGCTTAGTCCTTGGAGTTAAGCTTTACTAGATGCTCCTTCCAACACTGTGAGCTTGTACAGAATGGAATCCTACAACAAGAACACCTATACTTTGTCCTTGGCGGCCTCAAACGGCGCTTCCAGCCACGACTGTCCTTCTCTAACACTGGATGCGCCTCCGCATAAGTGTTTGTCTATATAGCCATCTAATCTAGCATTTTATCGTCAAAAAATAGGGGAAAAGGGCCATAGGATCGTGGCAATCGGTGCCAGAAGGGACAGCAGCTTCACCGGGGTCGTAATAGTCGTCTATTCGTAGGGGCTCGAATAGAGGGAGAGCCCACGGCCCTAGTGGTAGGTTCTTGGAGATTTTGGTACAAGGATCTTTCCACTTTACGTAGTCGATGTCATTCGATGTTCGGGGCATATTGTGGCATTGATTTGGGCTCAAATAACAAGCTAATTCAACTGTTTCTATGCTCTGTTAATGCCTCGTGTACAGCTCAGCACGGTGTTCCTGCACGGGCCTGAAAACTGGCCCGAGCGTTGCCCACCAGCGGGTTAAGGGATACTTATCCTAACTTTTTGGTTAAAATATTATACTATTAAAATCCTTAGCAATCTTATTAAACTTATTAAGGGTTTAAGCTAAAGCTAGCTTTTTATATAACGATATACTTCTAGGCGTAGAACTCTAATTTTAATATCTTTCCTAAAGCTCTTTAACGCTTTTAAGTATAGGCTTACGACACTTCTTCTTCTAAACCCACTTAATATATCTTATATAATAGGCTGGATAAAGAATAAGCGCAGCGGCGTAAAGGGGCGAGTTATTTATTTTATAGTAATACCTATTAAAGGTATTTTAAGCATTTTTAATACGTTTAGAGAACTCCTTATTAGATATATACTCTTTTTAATTATATAATATTAGCTAGATTAGAAAATAGAGAGAGGAGATAAACTAACCTAGAATTTATTAAGGTGCTTAATTATAACGTCTATTATAAAGAGTATATTCTTAAGCGTTGCTTTATATCCCTAATATTTTAGAGTTGCTTAGTAAAATATTTAAAGAAAACCTTTTTATTATATAAAGCACCTTCTAGTCCTTTAGATTAAGATAGTCCTTTTTAAGTGTATTAAGGTTACGCTTAGTATATATATTGACGGCAGACTCTTTTTAAATTGCTACGCTAAGTATAAAATACCAGCTATTCTATCTTATACGATTATTAAGCGGAAGTCTTCTCCCTATAAGACTTTTAAACTCCCTTATATAACTAGCTAAGCTATAGGTATATAATCCTTTAATTAATCCTATATTGCTTCTTTTATATAACTAGTTTTAGGCTTAACTATAATGCCATACTTTAACGCTAAGTAGTTTCGGAAGTTAGAGGTTAACTATATAGCGTATAACTCTATATAGTATTTATAATAGAATAAAAAATAGGTGTTTTTATTTTGTATAGGCTTATTATTACCTAGTAGACGGGTATACTCCTATATTAAAAGAGCTAAGCGACCTTATATATTTTTAATTTAGAGGTATTAACAGAGTTAAGAGCTAAATCAAACGCAGCTGCCATATGTAAAATAGGTGAGAGAAATAGGATTAAATATGCAACAAACTGGAATCTAGGACCTTATATGGAGATTATGGACGCAGAGCTATAGGGCCCTAGAACACCTAAAACAACAAAGACTAGAAGAGAAACAAGTCTATATCTTTATAGATAGCCAAGCAGATATTAAAAGATTACAGCTTAACTCTCTTACAGGGGGTCAAGAACTAGTCTTTAAAATTACACAAAGCTGTTCCTACTTGGCTAGTAAGAGTATCTCTATTAACTTTTATTGGGTTCCTAGCCACCTA
>Ga0307507_10000303_pt1 | contig 99134 bp, 59 predicted proteins | sample 7_EM_MG_FD_207223 | JGI IMG/M metagenome (GOLD analysis project Ga0307507, IMG submission 207223) | Populus trichocarpa ectomycorrhiza microbial communities from riparian zone in the Pacific Northwest, United States - 7_EM | ecosystem: Host-associated > Plants > Roots > Unclassified | place...
CCTGTATTTATTGAGCTTCGGCTTTCCTCCTTCTTTCCTCCTTATCTTACATACAATCACGAACCTACCGGAATACATTCTTTTCTTTCTTTATTACCGACAGAGAGACAGACAGACAGACAGACTAACTAACTAACTGATAGATAGATAGTACCGTGACTTTCCTATCTAAGAGACACCGTACCCTTCCACACTACTAACCTAAGTCTCCCCTATAATAAGGGCCTTTAGACCATAGCGAAATGGGTAAAGAAAAAGGTAGGACGTTTAGTAGAAGATCCACACTTACTACCCCTATAAAGAGCAGGCGAACCACAGGCCACAAGCAATAATAATAAGAAGGCAAAGATCCTTATAGAAAGATTTTTCCCTTAACCGGCTCTAGTAGACCTTAGCGACATTATTGGTGAAACACTGGTGACTCGCCTAAGGGTTGACAGCGATATAACAACTGAAGAAATGGCTAGAACCATTAGCCGCCTCTTAAACAACATAGCACTAGGACTAGATAGGATCCTAAACAAAGCCCTAAAGACCTGTGGACCACTTATAGCACCTTAGCTTGCAGACGTAGCTAGAGTATACTTTGCAATAGGCTACTACCTACGACTTAGAAGATCTATAACGACGGTCGTCTTATAAAAAGAAGGTAAAGTAGACTACTTAATCCCAGGAAGCTACTGCCCTATTGCCTTAAAAAATACCCTAAGCAAGATCTTAGAAAAGGTTATAGTAGACTATATAGTAGATACGGCAGAGAAACATGCCCTACTACTATAAAGCCAAATAGGGGCAAGAAAGAATCGCTTAACGCTATTAGCACTTACACTACTCGCTACTACTATTAAAACTGCATGGGCTATACGAAAGGACTTTATAGTATTAATGCTTAGCCTAGATATTAGCGGCGCCTACAACAATATACCCTATAAGCGTCTCCTATATATCCTTAGGGCAAAGGGCTTCCCAGAATGGATTATTTAGTTTATTTAAGGATTTATAGGCTAGAAAGAAACGTTACTAGTCTTTAGTAGATACTAGAGCCCCCTTATTGCAATCGTAATAGGAATACTATAAGGATTACCTCTGTTACCTATACTCTTCCTCTTCTTTGTAAGCAACCTGCTTAACACCTTTAAGGAAGGGGCGACCTAGGGGATAGGCTTTGTTAATAACATAAACCTAATTATATATGGGCCAACAGCCGTAGAGAACTGTAGAACACTAGAGAAAGCCTATAACACCTATATAGAATAGGCAAGATGATATGGAGTCTAATTCTTACTAGAGAAATACCAGCTAATCTATTTTATAAGAAAACATAACCAATTTACAGATCTTTAGTATACAATCCATATCTAAGGCTTTAGGGGTCAACCGGTTCAAGGCCTAAAAGTATTAGGAGTATAGGTAGACAGCAAGCTCCGGTAGAGCGCATATACGGCGCAAGCGGCCCGTAAGGGCTAAGTATAGTATATCGCCATGTCTAGGATCGTTAATTCTATATAGGGTCCATGCTTCTAGAGGTCACGCCTACTATATACAGCAGTTGTCCGGCTAACCATAACGTATAGATCTAGCATTTGGGCCACTAGAGAAACCAAGAAAGGCCCCCCTAAATCACTTCTTAAACCACTTTAAAAGGTCCAAACAGCCTGCCTTAGGAGTATAATAGGCGGGTATAAGCGAACGGCCACAGCACTGCTTAAGAAGGAAGCCAATATTCCCCCCCTATAACTATATATTAAAGCCAATGTAATGCAAAGGGTGTAAAAGGAACGCAACTCTAATATTATAAAGTATATTAAGACACGCCTAAATAAACTATAGAGGGACCCTAGGGTGCCCTATAGGAGAAGAAACCAATAACCCCAAAGTAGGGAAGATATATTAGGAAAACAGGTGGAGAAAGTAAAAGAAGAATAGTGCGGCGCTAGGGCCTAGGCCTATATAGAGGAGAAAGGGAGACGCGCAAGAGGCTAGCAAAGATAATAGTAAGGGAGAGAAAGGAGCCAAAGTAGAGTATAAAAGAGTACTAGAAAACCATCTACCGCAACACAATACTAGTTGGACCGACGCTGGAGAGACAAATAGGAGTTAAAGGTATAGAGGTAGACTTAGGCAAAGGGAACCTAAGCTATAGTATAGGTAACGCTATAGGGGGTAAATACCTAAGGGCTCCAAAAGGGCCTAACAAAGGCAGAAAATACAATAGCAACACTCTTAAGAATAGGAATAATAGGACTAAAAGATTGGCTTTACTAGGTAGGTGTCCTAATAGGTAGCCTAAGGTGCGAATATAGCTGGCTAAGACAGACACCAAAATATATAATACTGTTATACCCCTTACGCACTGGCCAAGAAGCAATGCTCTTAGTAGCTAGTATAAAAAACTATAATACACTGCTCTTAACATAGAAAGGCCTTAAGGCGGCTACCCGGTGGCTTATTAGCCAAAATATGCTAGACCAGTTCCAGGTTGTAAAGGAAATAGTAATAAAAGGTAAAGGGGCGAGTAATAGGCGCCCCCTAATAACTCTACAGGAGTAGAGTACAGTGTGTAATACTAGCGCGTCCATAGGTTTATTACAGCAGCAGTGGTTCCTAAGGAGGTCAAAAAGTAAGGTAGTAGAGCACCACTAGTGACTTATAGGCAACTTATAAGCGAGCCCCAAAAGGCGGGGAGATGGATTACGGGGTTTTCTTAAATAGAGTTTTCTCCCCATATATATATAAGGAGTAGTCCGCGTGGGCCCAATAGGGATCCGAATCGGACGTTAAGCAATGAATAATAATAATATTTCTTTATAACTTATCTTGCTAGTCCCCAGATTCCTTAAATAATATACTCTTTTTAAAGTCTTAACACTAAGCCTGTAGCTCTATTGTATCCTTATATTATTCCCTTATAGAATTCCTTAATAAATTCTTCTGTAATAGACTTAGGCATATATATTGCTTCTCTGTTTTTGTATTGCTTTAAGTCTAGATCCTCTACCTATGCTTTTTAGATCTTTTATATCTAATTACTCTCTAGTGATTTATGGATCTAACTTTCCTTAGTTGCTATAATTTTCGGATAATTATACCTAATTAATCTATCTTAATCCTTTTATAATAAAGCTCCCGATAGCTTTTTATTACTTTATAGTTTAGCCTTTTTACTTAGAGCGTCTACTCGTGCATTGTCTATACCCTTGGTATACTGAATTTTGAAATAGTATTCTATAAGCATTTCCGCCCATCTAACCTGTCTTTGGTTGAGTTCCTTTATTATTAGGAATCCTATAAGGTTCTTATAGTCCGTCTTAACCATAAATGGTTTCTCTGTGCCTTATAAGAATGCTCTTTATTTCTTAAATGCTGTAACTATACCTAATAACTTCTTGTTGTAGATGTCATAGTTTAACTCTAGTAGTGTTATCTTTCGACTATAGTATGCTACTGGGTGCCATCTATCTTGATATTTCTGTATAAAGTATACCCCTAGTGTAAAGTCTAATATATTTGTTTCTATAACCGTCTCTAGACCTGGTTAATAGATCTTAAGAACTAGCTCCTAGGTAAATAACTCTTTAATTCTCTTAAATAGTTCTTATTATTCCTTTCCCTATACCTATAGTTCTTCTTTCTTTATTAACTGCGTAAATGGCTTAATATCCTATAACTATTGCGCTATAAACCTTCTACAGTAATTGCAAAACCCTAGGAACGATCTTAACTGCGTAATGTTCTTTGGTTCTTGCTAATTTACTATAGCCTTAATCTTCTTTAGATCTATACTAAATTGGCCTAGTTCGATAATAAATCTAACAAAATTGGTCTTCCTGGTGAAGAACTTGCATTTTTTAATTACTACTGGCATCTGTTCTTTTTGTAGTCTCTTTAAGACCTATTTAATGTGTTCTCTATGTTCTTCCTCATTCTCTAAGTAGATGATAATGTTATTAAGGTATACTATAATAAATTCATCTAGGTGTTCTTCTAATATACTATTAATTCGCTTCTAGAACGTTGCTAGTGCGTTTATAAGCCTAAATTGTATAACTAATGGTTTATATAGTCCTTCCTTTGACCTAAAGGCTGCCTTCTATTTGTTGCCTTCCTTGATCCTAATCTAATAGTACGCCCATCTTAGATCTATCTTTGTAAAGATCTTTACGTTACTAATCCTGTCTTAGATTTTGCTAATTAAGGGTAAAGGATACCTATCCTTCTTAGTAATGCTGTTTAACTATCTATAGTCTATACATATCCTAAGTTTTCCGTTTTTCTTTAGGATAAATAGTACTGGATATCCTGCTAATAACTATAACGGTTTAATATATCCCTTGCATAAGTTCTCCTAAATAAACTCCTTAAGCGCTACTAACTCTGTTTTAGTAAGCTTATAGATTGGAAAGAACTTTGGACTTATTCCCTCTTCTAATTCTATCTTATAGTCCTAAGCTGCATGCTTTGACAGCTTTTCACTTTCTGGTGACCATAACTTTTTACTATACTTATAGTATCTCTTTAGTATATGACTTAAGCCTTACTTAGTCTCTTTATATATCGCTTTAACTTGGTACTATACTATCTTGGTTTACTGTCGCACTTTACACCATTGTGTATCTTTAATATTGACCTAACCTGTAACCTAATTAATCTTTAGATTATACTCCTGTAACTAAGGCATTCCTAGTATCGCCTCGTCCTATCCTAACGGTAGAATATTAAAAGACATTCTAACTGGTCTCCCTTTAATAGTTAACTGAATAGGTCCTGTTTTGAGATTAATAATGCCTTCTCTATAGGCTATCTAATCTCCTAAAATTATTATAAGTGGATACAGGTGTTCCTTCTATCTATATAGTAACCCTATCCTTTCTACTACCTTTGGTAATATATGGTTTCTAGTTACTCTACTGTCTACTAACGCTTTAAACTGCTAATCTTGCTATTTAACTTATAAATTTAGATATTGTCTTTAAATTCCTTTAAGGGTCTAAGGCTCTAATACTAGTTCCCTCTAGTTCTATACACCTCCCCTTTTTCTAACTATTGGCTACTAGATCCTACCTGTACTTAATCCAACTTTAGCTAATACTTAGTTTATTTCTTTTCCTCTATATGCTATAGACAAGTGTTCTCTAGGCATTTCTACTACTATTATCTATCTAGGTATTCTTCCGTAAGGAATCTTTCTGGTTAAAGTGTTAAGTCTCCTTAACCTTGTATTTCTACTGGGTGCCAACTATATATATACTTGGCGTTCCTAAACCGCTTTTCCTCTAGTGCCTAATATATCCTTACTGGGTACTTCCGGTTCTTGTCTTTAGGTGCTCTATATATATTATATATATTATCCACACAAGCTATCTATAATAGTGTATAATGCGCTGTATGTTTTAGGTTAACTCTTAGTTTATCTTTATCCTTAAGTTTAAACCTATACCTAGTTAACCTAACTACTAGTATTTCCGCTGTGGGTACTAAGATTTGTTACTTACTTCTCTAGTCCCTAGATCCTTCTTCTAGGTTCCTTAATATTATAATTAATGCTCCTTTAATGTGGCTTATGCGTTTTTTAGTAATAGGTTAGTCTTGGATAACTTTTTTGTCTAGCTATACGTAAAAGTCTTCCTATTTATTGCTGTGTCGTTGCCTATACTACTTTCTGTATAACTAGTTTAGTGTATATGGTCTATTTATTAAAAAGTACCTTGTTATCGCTGCATTATAATATCCTTTAGTATATCTTTTTTTAAACCTAGTTAGAATATCTAGATCCTTTTCTTATTCTAGTTTATCTAACTATTTTGCCCTAGGTGTCCCTGCACTCGGCCTATTAGTAACTCTTTGCATAGGTGCTCTGTCCCTTATATAACCTAGTATAGCTGACCTCTTATCTAGCTTTTGCTCTTGCTATGTAATAATTCTTGTCCTAAACTTATCTATAGTTTCTTATTTTCTGCGTCTTGTAGCTAGATCTTTGTAGTTGTCTTACTTTTTAATCCTAGTATTAACTGTTTAATCTTTAGGCTAAACACTGTGTTTACCTAGAATTGCTAATGTTCTTATTTATTCTCCAAACTTATAGTTCTTGAACTTGCGTTCTATACTTATTTGTTTGTTATTAAACTAAGTCACTGCCCTTTCCTATTAGTTTTCGTCCGTTGTGGGTCCTTAGGTATGTCTTATCTTATCTTAAGAATCTTAAGCTTCTCTTATCTCTACTTGAAAATCTTAAGCCTGTGGCCTTTTACCTTTATTAAGTGATGAGCTAGCACTAGTAGTTGTTTACTTGCTTAGTTTCTTCTAAACGTTACTCCTATTATTTTATAAAGCGATGGAAATTGTATCTAATGGTGTTGTAATACCCGTTACTAAACCTTGTTCTATAGTAGTCTTAGTCTCTACTTCTATTTTAACTTCTCTAAGGTTTGCATGCTTCTAGTAAGCTACCTTTATTGCCTTATTGTTGGTAAATGCTTCGCCTTTATTAAATTTATCGTCTTTAATGTCCAATTTATAAGCTGGTTTGTTGGTTTCTTTAAACTTAAATAACAATGGCTCCTATAGCTAATAGCTTGCGCCGTACTTAGCGTCCTTATAAATTCGGCATACGTTATTATAATAATACGCAAAACTGTTAATTAAACACTCTTTTGTTCCTTGCAGTGCACTATTATCCCTTTATATATATGTGCTGTCTGCTAGCCTAGTTCCCTTTACCGCGTAGTTACTCTAACTACCTTTATAGTCTCTAGCGAAATAACCTTATTTTCCGTAATTTATATAAGCCCCATCTTTAAACCATTTTTCTTGCTATAGAGTCCGCCTAAATGTCTTCTACTGCTGAGATCCCTGGTTTAGCCTCTACTCTTAGGTCCTTTAATTACTTAATCCTTAACCTCTAGGTTTCTATAGTTTTTTTTCCCACCTTTAGGTTTTTTTAGTACTACTTAGGTCTATTAGCTTTGCGCCATTCTATAGTTTCTAACTCTATGTCTATTATTGCATACTCTGCGCCTTATATAACTGTGGAACTTTGTCTTGCCCTCTCTTAGCTTGTTCCCTTTAGTAGATCCTATTATTAATCTTTATTAACTAATCTATTAACTCTTTTAGAGTATCTATATCTTCTATTAGGATAATTGCGTCCTGGACTTTAGCCTTAAGTCCCTATTTATACTATGCTATAAGCGCCCTATTATTCCACTTAACCTATATAGCTAGTGTTTAAAACTGTGTTATATACTTAATTGCTGAAGTGCGTTATACTAAGTTCTAAAGCTTTTATTCCGCTATAGTTGTGGCCTCTAGGTCTCTAAATATCTATATTAGTTGTTCCGCGAACCTATTCTAACTGGTAAATATATACCGTACGTCCTGGTTAGTAGTTGTTATGCTATTAGCCTATATTTCCGTAAGATATAGCTTAAACCACTTAAGTGCCCTCCCTATTAGGAACAATCCTGCATAGGCTACTTAATCTAACGATATTACTAACTTCGCTCCTTCCTGTACTACCTTAAAGTGCATCTACATAAGAAATCCCTTAAGCTTTAACTTCTCTCCTAAGAATTATTTAATTAAAGGTAGCTTAATCTTTACTGCTCTAATTCCATTAACGCGTTCTTTAAGTATCCTATTATTGTCTTATAAGTGATTAACTATTTCCTGTAACTAACCTTGCGTAACCACTTAAAAATCCCTATTGTCTATACTGGTATCACCTAGCCCTAAGGTTATGGCTGCTGTTAACGCTGTCGTGACTAGTGCTCTGGGTGGCATATTGTTTGACCTTATTTAATACTGTAACCTTAGTAGTGAATATATAATGGAACCTTATAGCAGGAACTACAGTGGGTCCTATTATTAGGCTAGGTATGTAGGTAAGAACAAATTAACAACATAATAATAACTGGTAAAGTAGTTGCCCAACAGATTAACTCTAATTGTATTCTAAGATTTACTACAAGGAGAGAACTATCTATAGTAGGGACTAAGGTCCTTTAAATACATAACTATACTCCTAAGAAATCCTCTCTTGTACGTAAGGTACGTGTTATACGTATTATACGTAGACGTACACTGTGTATACTCCGTACACCGCGTATAATATTATGTGACTCGCTTACCATTCCTCGTTACATGGTTCCACCGGATCCATTCTGAACTGTGCCTATATTAACTAACTAGCTTCCTACGACTCTTCCCCAAGTAGTTATAATATCGTACTTAAAGCGTTCGTAATATAGATTTTATTACGGATCTTCCACTATTAAAGGATAAGTAAGAATGAATATATAATACAGTCCTAGTATTTATTAATAGGTTTTTAAAGTATGTCTAATACCTTCCTGTTAATAAGACGATTAATATATAAGTGCTTACTAGCTTAATTAAGTAGAAATGCTTTCTTAAAATAGATTAGCCGTACTCTATTATTACTAATAGGGGCAGCGTCTTTATAAGCTAGTACTAGTTAGATCTATACTTTTATTTAAAGATAGACCACTATTATAGTATAGCTTTTTATTTATAAACGGACGGGTAAATGGAACGCTAGAATTAGGAACTGGAGTCTTACCTATAAATATATTTAAACTACTAGTAAGACAATTAGTATGAGCTACTTTTATATATGGAGTACGCCTATAATTTAAAGTAATATATATTGTATAAGTATACACCAATTTAGATTGCCTATGGCGTCCAACTATTTAGGTTTAATAGTATACCTAGTAATTACTAGTTAAGGCCGTATAATTAATTATAGGATCCTACTAGGAAGTTTAAGGATATCTACCGGAGAGTATAAGGATACCTTTAGGAATAGAAAGAGTAATAGAAGTATATAAAGTAGAGCTTATAAGATGCCTAAGAGCAGTAGAGACTTTAGTATAACCGTAAATACTAAGATAAGTATTTTGGAGTAGGCGACGAGATTCTATTATATTTAACGAATATTAAAACCCGTTAACTATTAAAGAAGCTTAATATAAGATACCTAGGTCCCTTCTAAGTTAAGGAATGAATTAGTAAGCTAGCCTACCGTCTCTAGTTACCCCTATCTATGGCCTATATATATTTAGTGTTTTATATAAACCTACTAGAGTTATGGTATAGACTACCACTAGAAAAGAACTTTTGTTTAGGCCTAATTTAACACCCTAAAATAGTAGGCGAGCGGTATAAGGTTAAAGCTATACTATATTATAAGTCTGTTAAGAATAAGCTTTAATATTGTTCGTACTAACTTAATAGCACGAGTGAGTCGTATCCACGGGCACGAAATACATGTAGTATCGTATACTTGTTTAGATGGTGACTGTCTCTTATATTAAAGCAGACTACGTGGTCTATATACTGATGCGACCTCCCCCTAATTAGTCAGTGCTTTAGGGGTGCACTAGACGCGTAAGCGGGTGGTTAGTGCACCAAACGCGTAAACACGTAGTTGGTGTACCGTACGCGTAAGCACGCGTTTGGTACGACAGGTGCTGTAATTATATACTGGCGGTACTTGAAAAATGAAACCACCTATATACAGCCTCCGTAATTGTTTTAATAGAACCGTAAAACACAAAAGAAATACATAGGAAATCCCTCCCAAGGTGCCTTCTAGGCTGCCTTCTAGACGGTACTTTAAGCTGGCCGTAAGTCCTGCTTAAGGTCCATAAAGTAAACTATACGGCCTTCCAACGGGCCGTAAAGGAACCGTATGGCCTTCCGACGGGCCGTAAATAAACTATAAGTGCTCCGTTAGTTACGTTCTACCCATTCTATAACCTTTAGATTAAGCTTATTTGTGTTAATTAGGGTTTTTAGAGCTTAACACAGCTTTGCCTTAGTTATGGCGTCCGCTAGGTTGTCTCCGCTGCTAATCTATTTAACCTCCGTAATTTCACGTTGTTTATAGGCCTGACGTAAGCACATTAGGTTAACCATAAGCCTCTTCTCTTGTGTCGTACCTAGTTTAACTAGGCAGTTGTAGAGGGACTTTAAATTGGTGTATAAAACCAGGGGTAACTGCTCCAGTTATAGAATCTTCTGGACTGTTAATTTGATTGCGGCTGCTATATTAAAGCTATAAGCTAGTGCATATAGTTTAGAAGCTAGTATACTACGGGTTACCCGTTTATATTTAATTAAGGACCAGTGCAGGATATTTGCGTCCTAATTATGGTCTGTAAGTATAATTACAAAGCTGATTTGTGATAATAGGTCCCTGTTATTGATAAAGGAGGCGTCTATAAATGCTAGTAAGCTAAGGGAACTTAGGTCTAGTGGTATAAAAGTAAGTCCCCTTACTGCATTGTTAATTTGCCACTGAATGCGCTTATTAAGCTACTTGATATTTTCTTCTTGCGGATTTACTGCCTGGGCCGCAAAGGACAAGTTATAGGCAGATTTTGGTTGGCAGACTATAGCAATATAGGCGCCTCTTATACGCTATACAGCGTATTGGTCCTTTATATTTACGGTCTTATAGGTCTCTCTATAGGAACTAGTAAGGTCCATAGGCTTTGCTATAATAAGCTTTAGGTTTTAAGCTTAGTGTTCCTAGGTTAGCTAGATTAAGTTACCCTTTTATATAATTAAGCCTCTATTGAACTTAATTAGAGTCTGCTTAGTTAACTGCTCTTATAGCTTTACCAGGAACTTAGCTTCTTGTAGTTTAGTCTCTTTAGCGTCCGCAAATATCTGGTCTGCTAAGAAGAGGGTATTGTCTATTTGGAGTCCAATAATACCAAGGCCGTTTAATGGGCTGTATAGAAGGCAGGGGTTGTAGGTTAACTATTCCATTTTAAGTTTACTAATATGGTGCTAGTGGTATGTTTTAAACTAATGGTTTCCGGCTTCTGGTACTTTGTAAAGAGGTTTTATAACCCGTAAAATTGTTCCTGGTTGTAGGTTAAGCTCATAGGGTAGTTATATAAAGATATCCCTACTTAGGTAGGTATTAGACTATATATAGGCTTATAAGATATCCCGTAAGTAAAGGGCTATATATTTGGTTTGCTGTAGTCTAGGCATAAGTGCGAGTATAATCCGTTAACTAACCCATTAAATTGTAGGTGATTATGTAAGGACTAGGTCCTTTCCCTAGTTATTATAAGCTTATATAATAAGCCTTAATTTCTTAAAGGCTTTATTAATACTAGGGTGCTTAATTTTGTTAATAAAGCGTAAGTTAAATATACGGACGCCTTACAGAACGTCTCTCTCTGTTATAATCGCAAAGACACCCTTTTTAAGTAGTCCGTTAATCTCTTTACGCCGTAAGTCCGTAAAAGGGGTTTCCTATACTAGAACTGATATATCTGCAGGCAGAGATTGCTTTGCGGATATGCCTACGGAGGTTAGGTAGTTCTCCATTACGGGATTCTTATAGGGGCATCCTCAGCCACGCTTTACGGCAGGTTTAGTAGGTTTAGTAGGTTTCTAAGGGACCTTTAGGGTAAGTAAGGGTGCCTCCAGTTTATCTAATTTGGTAGTCGCTTCTAGTTCGTCTAGTTTAGCGGTTGCTTCTGGTTTGTCTAGCTTAACGTCATAGGTGTTTTTGGGCCGAAAGTAGGGTTTTACAGACGTGCTTCTAAAGCTAGTTGGCCCGCTAGGAAGCTGTATACAGTATATCTCGTTTTCTACGGCTAGTAGATGGTAAGGTCCATTCCAACTACCGCTTTTATACTATACGAGGACTTTAGAGTTAAGTGGGAGGTTATATACTAAGATTATATTAGGTCCGTTACGGTGGTATAGGGCGTTATTAATAGTTTATTTAGCCCGTAATTTGGCTATTTTGGCTATTACCTTCCGTATTGCAGCTGCTTGTTCCGTAATAGATGGGGTAGGGGGGCCTAGGTTGCTTATTCTTAGGTAGGCTCTATAAACTAAGAGAGTAAGTACTAGTCTGTTAGGGCCAGCAGTATTATTAATGGCTTTTATGGCCATCTATAAAGCTAGTTTCTTTTAAATGTCCTTGCACTTGTCTGTAATAATCTAATAAGCTTTTTATAGAGCTAGGTAAGCTTGCTTAATAAGCCTAATAGACTAATACGCCTTAACTGGAACAGCTTTTGTTAATATAGCTATGGCCGTAGCATACTGCTGGAATTCCTTACTGATGAAGTTCCTACTAGCGTCGTGGGTAATATACTTAGGAGGTCTAATATATGTGTTAATCTAGCAGGTCCGTAAAATATCCTAAGTGTGCTTTACGGATATATTTTACAACTAACGGGTGGCTTAGTAGCGGGTTGCCTTATTAATTATATGTAATACTAGGCTGCCGTTAATATACATAATGTCTATGTATACTAAGTGGTTAAAGTTAAGGTTTTTATAAAGGGTAAACTTGAATCGGCCTAGGGAACGTCCGTATTTCTAGTAAAAGAAGTAGTATTTAGTTAGGTAATTAACTGCCTTCCTATTAATGTTGTTGTGTCTAAAGCGTTTAAGGACTCTATATAGCTTTTCGGCTAATAGGTGGCCGAAATGGTGGTATAGACGGTAGATCTCCGTACTAGTAAGGTAGCACGGGTTATAGTTAAAAGATTCCTAAATATAGGTCCGTAAAGTCTCTCCCTATATAAGGAACGGGTGTCCAAATTGTTGTATAATTGGCAGGGTAATATACTTGCTTTTTAGGGCAGTTGCGGGGCCGATTAAGGTGTCCGTAATATTGTTATAGTAAACCTGTAACCTATCCATGTCCGTAAGGCAAAGTAAGAAAGGGGTGTCTGCTTTTACTATATAGAAGTTAACTAGGCTAATTAGGGTCTTAACTGCAACTGATCTAATTAATATAGTTAAGCCAATGCTGAATTGGACATTTACGGCCCTAGTTTACATAGTGTCAATATCTGTATTATTATTTGCGGTGGTCCTATATGCAAGGTATTGTCCGTAACCTACAGTAGACTTCTTAGAGGCGCCTATGTTGATTATAACACCGTAGAATTTCTTGGGGGTATAGCGTTCTGTGGTAATATATGTAAATGGGTCCTGCTTGTAATCTATAATGTCCGTAATAGGGGTGCTTACGGAATGGTTTTTAGGCGTAACTGAGTGTATAAAGGAACGGTCGGCTAATACGGTTGTAATATTAAAGGCTTAGCTGTCCGTAAAAGGTCTAAAAGTAGTTAGGAACGTCTCTAAGGTCTCCTATTCCTGGTTATCTAAGTTAAAGTTAATTATAAGGGCTTCTATTAACTTATTAGGGGGCTCCTCTTCTTTCTTTTCTTTGTATTCTAAGATAAACTGGCTAATCCGTTTATTAAATCTCTTCTTAGACCTGTTACGTTCTTTCTAGGTATGCCTTGTAGACCAACATCCTTCCTTGCTACACATAAAGCATTTCTGGTTTGTTCGTCTATGGGGGTATACTTTTATACGGGAGTTGCTGCGGGGGTTACGGGTGGGACTTGGTTGGTATAGGTGCTACTAGCGGTAATGGCGGTCCATAAAGTAGACGTCTAAGTCTGTCTGCGGATATTAAATATCTGTGGTAAAGGCTTAAGTGCTACCTAGTAGGTTTAAGACTTCGTACGTTATAATAGAGGAGTATAGGTTATTAATAAGGCCAGCTAAGGTGTCTGTAGGCTTATAATAGGCGTACTTATAGGGCTCTACTTCCTGGCAAGCCGTAATAAGTTTATTATGCAGGAAGTTATCTGTTTGAAGCTTGGCGTTAAGGCCATGCTGTAGGTGCCGGAGGTCTATAATAAGGATTTGCAGACACTCTATAGTTGATTTTTTGGTGTTCTTATTAATTACGGTCTGTAGCTTAGTTGTATTCTATTGGGTAAGGATATTACGCCTATATTCCGGTCCTTTAAAGTAGTTGCGGGTAGCTTTATATAGCTTATCAAAGGGGACACCAAGGGGGTTGCTCTTAAGGTTGGTGTAGTAGTGGTTAAGTGCTAGGCCGCGCAGCATAGTAGAGTAGGCTTGGCTGAACTCTTGTTTAGAAATGTCAGCCTTCTGGCAGAGGTCTATAAAGATAGTTAGTTTAAAGTTAAAATTATTATTTTTACTGCTATACTTAGATTTGTTGGTATAGAGCTTGGCTAGGTTAGCTAGCTCCTTACTATAGGTCTTTACTTAGGTGGGTTGTAGATCTGTAACTTATAGATCTGTGGCTTGTAGATATATGGCTTACGGATCTATAACTTAAATAGTAGGGGTAATTTGGTCCGTATTTTGGTTTATAGGGGTATTGTAATCCGTAACTTAAGAGTAGGGTATATTTTAGCTAATAAGGTTAAGTCTAAAGCCGCTTAGGTTTGTGGGACGAATTTAGTTAAGTAGGTTAGGTATAAGGCCAGCGATTATATTAAGTTTGGAAGAAGTAAAGAGTTCCTTAGTTTCTTAGAACTGGTCTAGGATTTCCTCTTTAGTCCATTCCATTTGGTCCTTTTTGTGTATTGTGTTGTATAAGGACTGTGTAATAGTAACTTATTTATTCCTTTTAACCTATATACCTTGATTACGTAAAAGGGTTCGTAGTTTATAGATAGTAATAGGGTTGCAGGCCTTAAAAATAGCTTCTATAAAGTCCGCAAAGTCTTCCTAGTATTGCTCCTATAGGTCGTTATTTATAAGCTTAAAGTGTTTATATTTAAGGATTTTAAAACTAATGTAGTCGTTAACGTTGTTTATAGACGTAACGTTAACTCCTTATCTCTACTTCTTTTAACCTTTGCTGACTTGCTTGCTAATGTCTGCCATACTATAGTATAGTGTGGTGTGTAGCGGGTGGTAGCAGCTTATAATGGGTGGGGGAGGTCTTATAACGGTCCGTAAAATTGATTAATAGGTCCGTAATGGCTTGTAGGAGGGTAGGGGGTTTCCGCAAAAGGTCCAAAGAGGTTTAAGGTTTAAGGGGGTTAAGGATAGGGGTTCCGTATAGGTCTATATTTACATCTATAACTTCCAGTAAACCGTACTAAGACTTAAATAAGTATATAGAGTTGGAGATAAGTCCGTAATCTCTAACTTCCGACCTTCTAGCAGGTCGTACTAGGAGTCTAAACGGGTGGTTACTGTCGTGTGTATCGCTTGGGGGGAGGTATTGAGTGATTGCTAATCTATGCGCGCTTACTGATTAGTGTTTGTACTAACTTAATAGCACGAGTAAGTTGTATCCACGGGCACGAAATACATGTAGTATTATATGCTTATTTGGATGGTGACTGTCTCTTGTATTAAAGCAGACTACGTAGTCTATATACTGATGCGACCTCCCCCTGATTAGTCAGTGCTTCAGGGGTGCACTAGACGCGTAAGCGGGTGGTTGGTGCACCGAATGCGTAAACGCGTAGTTGGTGTACCGTATGCGTAAGCACGCGTTCGGTACGACAGGTGCTGTAATTATACAAATATAAAGTTAAATAGCTAGGCTGGCCTACTAAGGACTCTATATAGGAACTAGAGGATTACATTAATTATTACAAAGATATTCTAAAAGAATATTAGAACTAAGGTCCGCAATTTATAAGGTATAGAAAGCGCTCTAATATTATAGTGTTATTATAGCCTATAAAGAAGACTTGTGTAAAGAGTAAGAAATAGGTTAAATTAGATATAGAATAGATAGGCTCCAGAAACTGTAAGGATTGATTAGGGCTACGGCCTAAGGCAGGATAGGTCCTTAGCCTTTTTACGTATATAGTATAGAATTAATAGGGTATTTTGCTAGAAGTGTATTCCTATTTATTAGTCTATATTAGGAATAGTATTTCTATACCTTTTTAAATGCCTTACAAGGCCTTCCCAATTGCCACTATATATAAGAATTAATCCTAAATGCCTAAATTGAAAGCTCCTATGCCTTATCCTTAGGTATAGGATTAGTATCTATTAGCCTACTAAATAATGGCTAATGGGAATAAGATCTAGATCTAGATCCCTTAGTAGGAGTATAGGTAGGCATAAAAACGGGGGTAGGCTGATAAGGTGTAGATAGAGTGGAGATCCTTAAATGCTTAATATTAATATTAGGCCTAAACTAGTACTAATAAAGTTCTTAAGGCGTAAGCTTATAGTTAATAAAGATATGCTTAAGCCTAGAATAAATAGAGATATTAGCTGGCTAGTAAAGACTAGAACCACTAAGACCTTGCTATAGTAATTGTTAGTTACCTATTTGCTAGGTACCCGAAGGGTAACCTACCTAATACTGTATTATATTGTGCTTTTTTAAAATTTAACGCATATGCGCGAACTCCTTCTTATAGTTGTTAGCGACTCAGTCAATCAAGGCATGAGCACGGCAAGAGGGACGCGCAAGCCTATACAATTGGTAGTCTATAAACGAGGATCCAAAGCTAGAGAAAGGAAGGGAGAAGAATAGCAGCGCCGTACGAAGTTTTATGCGGTCCTCTAGTCACGTAAGCTTACGTGACTCGGCGTCTACCATAACGTCTACCATAATCCACCGTTTTCTACTAGCGCCGTAACATTACCCCCCCCTCCAAAAAAGCCTGCCCTTAGGCTTTGTATGTCCGTATTATATCCATGGGGTGTTCTTATCTGTATACTTAACAGGTAGCTTATTATCTTTGCTATACTAGCACTCCATCCACTTGTCTAGATACTTTGGGGGTCCTAGCTTATTAGGGTATTAGTTATGGAATTCTTTAAGCTTCTAGGGGCAACCTATAAAGTTCTAGGCGGGGTACCAGGTTAGGTCTAGATCGTAACCTTTCCATTAGATATGGTATTTTAGCGTTCCTTATACTAGTTTACAGGCTAGTATTTTATTAACTTCCTATTCGTCGTCGCCATTAACTTAAATCGGCAGTGGAGGCTTATTCTTTTGTCCAGGTAGTAGGTTATTTGCAGCTTTCCGTAGCTTATCTAGTAAAAAAACAGGGTGGACTTTAATTAAGTCTAGGAGTTTAACCTTGTATATGTTGCCTTCTTTATTAAAAATCTTATACGGTCCTGCCATCTTATAGTCTAGCTTATGGCTAGGCCATTCTGTCTTTTAGTTCTTTATTATAACCCAGACCTTATTGCCTATGGTAAAGTCAGGCTTGCGCCTGTGCTTATTTGCCTACTGTTCTATTAATTTCTGGGCCTTCTCTAGGTTCTTACAGGCTACCGTCTATACTTCTTCCAAGCGTCTAGCATACTGCTATGCTTCCTTATAAGATAGTTTTTCGCGTACAGTCTGTGGTCCTTCTAGTCTCTTCCAGTTAAAGCTTGTATAGGGTAAGTATCCCATTTCTAGCTAAATAGGTGCAAACCCCGTAGAGTTATAGGGTAGGGTTACCTAGGTGTAGTCTATTATAGGTAGTAGTTCGCTCTAGTTATCCTAAAAGTAGTTAATAAAGGGCCGGAGTCTCTAGTCCAAGTATTAATTTATAATCTCCGTCTAACCGTCTGTCTAGGGGTAGTATGCTATAGAGAGCTTTAGCCTAATACCTAGGATCTGGGTGAACTCATTCCAGAAGGCTAATATAAACTACGGCCTGTAGTCAGATACAATAGTATCTAGTAGTCCATAAATTCAGTAGACATAGTGGATATACAGTTAGGCCGCCTCTTTAGCATCAATATTCTTATAATAGGGGATTAAGAACGGGCGCTTGCCAAAGCGGTTAACTAGGATTATAACCATATTATATCCGTTGCGGTCTGTAGGTAACTCGTGAAAGTCTATAAAGATATACTACCAGGGGCGTTCTGGTATTAGGAGTAGCTTTAATAGCCCTAGGGTCTTATCTTGTGGAATTATAGACCTACAGCAGTCATCGCAGTTCTGTACATAGCGGTCAATATCCATAACCATTCCAGGCCAGTAGTAGCGGTCGCCAATAATTCTATAGGTCTTATTTTTTCTGGGGTGGGCCGTAGAGACCTAAGTATATACTTCGGCAATAAGCTAAGTCCATAAATTCTATTCCTTTACCACCACCAGCCGTTCTTAGTGCTTAAGCAGTCCGTTTTTAAGGGACTATAGGCTGGTAGCATCCTTTACCTTTTCGCAGTACTCCTGTAGAGAAGGGGCCGTACGGTTTGCCTGCAGTAGTTTATCAATAAGGTCAAGTTCTATAGAGTTAATGGGGCATATCTCAGCGTCTAAAGGGTCTATATTTAGTTCTACCTATATCTAGGGGTCAAGGTGCTCTAGTTATAGTAGTGCCTAGGTCCATAATAAGATCTTTGTAGCCGCCTGGTTACCTAGGTCCTGTTCACGCCTTATAAAAGCATCCGCACGGTTTATAGCGCCTGGTCTATACATAATTAAGAAGTTAAACTGAGATAGGATATCCGCCTAGCGTGCCTGCCGGGCCGTAAGGGCCTTAGTTGTTATAAAGTATTCTAGGGCCTTATAATCCAAAACTACCTTAATAGGCTTAGGGGTCCCCTTTAGCTATACACACTAGTACTAAAAGCTAGAGATAATAGCCAGCATTTCTTTATTATAGATATAGTAGTTCAGCTTGGCATCTATTATAGTCTTTAAATAGTATATAATAGGGTGCCATTCTCCATCCAGTTGCTTCTAGGAAAAAACACTAGCTATTATACCGTCTAAGGCATTAGTTTCTAGCATCAAGGGCCGTTCTGGGTTAAAGTAGGCAAGTAGAGGAGCCGATACTAGCCGCTTTTTAAGCTCATTAAAGGCCTGCATATATATGGCGTTAAAGTAAAATGGCTGGTCTTTCCTAGTAAGGTGGTTAAGAGGCCAGGCGATCCTGCTATAGTTCTTAATAAAGTATTAGTAGAAGTTACAGAAACCTAAAAATGATTATACCCCCTTTATAGTCCATAGGGGTGTCCACTGGTTAATTACGGCCGTTTTCTCTGGGTTAGCCTTAATTCCGTCTATACTAATAATAAAACCTAGGTACTTTATACGCTTAACACTAAATTCCAACTTCTTAATATTGGCCTGGAGACCAGCCTCGCGGAGCCGTTGTAGGACTTTATAGACGTGCTCCTTGTGTTCTAGCTCGTTCTTAGAGTAAATTATAATATTATCTAGGTAGGCCGTATAGAAGTTGTTAAGGTAGTTAAAGAGTATATTATTTATATACCGCTAGTACGTAGCTGGTCCGTTGGTTAGTCCAAAAGGGAGTACCTTGTATTTATACGTTCCGTAATAGGTTTAAAATATAGTAAGCTCCTTAGACCCAGGGTCTATCTTAATTCGGTAAAAGGCCTGGCGGATATTAAGCTTTATAAAGACCCTAGCTCTACTTATTTGGGCAAGAGTCTTATTAAGTAAGGGTAGCGGATAGCGGTCCTTGCGGGTTATATTATTTAGCTTATAGTAGTTAATGCAGAAGCACAGTTCTCCATTGGGCTTTTTGGCAAAGAGAATAGGCGAGTTAAAAGGGGCTTAGCTAGGCTCAATAAAGCCCTTATTAAGGTTGTCGATAAGGTACTACTTTATAGCCTACAATTTGGCGATAGACTACGGGTAGAGAGGGCTAAAGCTAAGGGTATTTCCCTTGCCTTAATCAATCTTGATCTTATGGTCATACAGTTAGTAAGGCGGAAGTATATCCGACGCTACCTTAGAGAATACGTCCTTAAATTTCCAGTGTTAATTAGGCAGTTTTTATTCTACTAGTTCCTTATCCATAAGCTCACTTTCCTATCCGCTAAGCTCATTTTCCTTTTCCTTAAGCATTCGATCAATTTTGTATAGGCTAGTCGTAAAGGCAACAGTATTAGGCTGAACCAAGTTCTGGTAGAATCCTGCAGCGCCAATACAGCAGATATCGACTGGTGGGAGGTCCATAGGTTTCTTTACGTACGCTTATCAGGCTATATCTTGCGGTATAGGGTATATAGTCTTCCTTAGCTCACGTTCCATTTTCCGTAAGTTATCCTTCCTATCTATTAGCTTAGTATGGCGTCCAATGTCCCTAGTTTTTCTTTAGGGCTGTGTAGGGCCTAGGTTCTCTGTAGGGGGCTTAGCTAGGTCACTACTAACTTCCTAGGTCTCTAGTGCGGATGGCGTGATATATACAGTCTAGGGGCGGCGTAGTATACGGATCCGTTAAGGATTAAAACATACATCCTTCTTAAAGGCCTGGTTTCTGCGCATAGCATTGGCCTGGTAAATAGTATTGATCTAGGGCCGTACAAGGTTTTCCATTATAATGCTGATTTCTTTTATAAAGGAAGGGGTCAGAGGTAGGGTTTCAGGCTAGACAAGCCGTCTATTTTATACATCAAGCTGTAAGCCTAGATAGGCTAGCCATTTTCTCCCTATAATTATATCGTGGCTCCCGAGGTCCGTAATAAAAAAGGGGACGTTATACTGCCTTCGTCCGTTAATGCGGAGGTGAATCCGCAAAATAGTCATAATAGGTGGCCCTATTTGTCCATTATACCCGCGAATAGGAATTGGTTTAGGCAGTTCTTTAAGGGGTGCATTTAAAAAGTTAGCCAGCTTTACGGCACACTGGGTGTCTATTAAGGCAAAGGCATTTGCTCCAGAGTTAGCTAAAACAGAGGTTAAAACTTAATATCTATTACGGAATAAAGTATAAGGGATAGTACAGCTTCTTCCACCAACTAGCTAACCTAGATTAACATGTAATATATCAATCCCTTTTAACCCTAGAGAGGAGTCTTTCTCTAGGGTTCCTCTTTTTCCAACTCTGCCTCTACGCTATCCTCCTAGATTAGTAGGACCTCATCCTTTTTCGCATTTGTTGGGTATTTAGCTATATAGTAACCCTTTTAACCACATATAAAGCAAGCTCCTTAGTCGCCAAGGGCCTATCTATGGGGGTCGCTATACGAAGGCCAAGTATACGCTAGAGTTACGGTAGGACTAGCTGCACGGCTCGCCACTGGGTTAACAGCAGGCGGTACAGTCAGTACTGCAGGGGCTGCAGATCTTACTAGGGCATTATGGCCCGTTCTTATAGTACTTATGTTCTGGTTGGCGGAGCTTCTAGCCTTATACCGCTCAGCACGTGCCTTAATTCAACAGAGGCCCTAGTTAATAGCTAGGCATTAGTCCATAAGTTCCTTTAGCGTCTATACGGTAGTATAAACTAGCAGTACGGCGCGCTATAGGTCCAGGGTAAGCTTATTAAAGAGGTTTGGTATTAGATCTTCCTAGGGGATTTAGGCCTATCCAGCTAAGTGCAGAAAGCGGGTCTAAAAAACCAAGAAGGTTTCCATTATTTTCATTATTAGGCTTTTATAATCAAGACAGGCATTCTATACCTTAAAGGGATCCTTATAAATGGAAAATAGGTAATTAATTATCTCTTCTTTAGAGAGGAAGAGGTCTGCTAAGTTCTAGGCGTATTGCAGACGTAGGTGCGTCTATGCGTTACCACTAGTACGGCTAAAGACATATGCCATTTTAGCTCGGGTATTAGGAAAGTGGTCTATATTAACTTTAAGCTTGTCCTGCAATTAAAGCTTCTAGTTATTAAATATAGGGTCGGTTCCGTCTATAAGCAATAGGGGGTCTGCGACCTTCGCGGACCGTGACGATGCTGATGCCGTACATTAGGCTAGGGCCTTAAGGACCATAGCAAGTCTATCCAATAAGTCAACACTGGATGTAGGGGTGTCCCTAGCTTTAAGCAGCTCTCAAAGCCGTTCAATTTCGGCATTAGCTGCTGTAAGCTCCTGCTAGGGGTTTAAGACGTTAACTATTTCACTATTAGAGGTATTTAAGGGTCCTACAGCTGCTTTACTGGCTACTATATTTTTTAGCATGGTGGTAGGGGTATTAGGTAATTTCCAGTATTTGTTTATTTTCTAGGGGTTTTGGTCCGTGCGTGTCCTATTCTTAGGTTTCGCGTTCTGTTTGTGTTCTTTTGGTTCTGTCCTATGTCCTTATGGTCCTGGTGATATCCTTAGGGTCCTATTCTATGTCCTTATAGATATATTTAAGTTCCTTCTCAGGAAGAAAGAGTAGAGATAAGCTTTGGATAATATTAGCGACTTAGTTAATTAAGGCACGAGCACGGCAAGAGGGACGCGCAAGCCTATACAATTAGTAGTTTATAAACAAGGATCCAAAGCTAAAGAAAGGAAGGGAGAAGAATAGCAGCGCTGTATAAAGTTTTATGCGGTCCTCTAGTCACGTAAGCTCACGTGACTCGGCGTCTACTATAACGTCTACTATAATCCACCGTTTTCCACCAGCGCCGTAATAATAGTAGACAATAACCTTCTTCTTATTACCCCTATCCTTTACCCTATCCTTAATATACTAACCTTACTCCCTTTTTAGGCGTTACTAGCTAGCTAGCTAGGAATTATAGGCGGTATAGATAGCTATAGTATAGTCTTAAATTTAACTTGGCTATTTAGCATTAGCGCTAGAATAAGAGAGAGCCTAGGTAATATAGTAGTTAAGGATATTAAAGGATCGTTGCTACTTAGGCCTAGGCTATATTAAAGCCTAAAGTTAGTAATGGAAACCTATTAAGGATAGAAAAGCTTACCTTAACGTAACTACCGCTCTTAGTATATATATATTAATTATAAGGACTAAAGGTGTTAGACCTTATATAGTGGGTCTTATTATAAGTATCCAGAATCTTCTTATTAGATTTCTGGTCTTTTAAGGACGTGTATATAAAGTTATTTAGGCAGGACTAGCACTAGTTATAGGTTAGCGGAGGTTAGGGTTCTATATATAGCGGTAGGGCTAAAATACACTATAGAATTAGCTTAAAAGAGCAGTTAGTAGGAGAACGAAGAGGTATATTAAATTAATAATAGAAAAGAAGAAAATCTTAATAATATATTAAAGATACGTCTAAAATTGGATGAAGGTTAATAACGGGAAGTAAGGTGTTAAGGAAAAGGACTAAGCTTAATAAGCAAAGTATCTCTATACTTTACCTTCTAATACCCTTTTAGTATATAGCCGTAACCTTGCTGATATAACTCTATTATAATAGCGTAATTTAGAAGGAAGGAAATACGCGTATATACTATTTAGCCATTACTTCCTTATAAGAAAAACTAATTATGCGGCTAGAGAAGGTAATTAAGACGTTAATTAAAGACGTATATAGGTTAAATTATACCTAAATAATACTACGGTATTAAAAGAATAACGTTATAACCGTTTTTAATAATTGTATAATAGCTAGAGGCGCTATTATAAAGTGTCCCTTCTATTTGCTAGGTAGTAGAGCTATACTAAAATATAGTATAGGACTACAAGAATAAGAAAGTGTCTATATAAGTAGAGGTTGTAAATTGCATTACGCGCAGAGCGTATACAGCAGGGGCCGTATGGCGTAGTGTAGGTTACCTAACCACCTACGGCCCAATAGATAGCCCAACCTTTACCAACCCTTTCTTTCTCTTTTGGTAGAGAAGATAGATACAAGTAAACCAAGAACCAGAACTACTTATTGCAATTACAGTACCCCCCGGGTGATACTGACACTGATTAGTAATATCACAGATTAGAATCCGGTGTTATTACAAAGAGAGACAACACGCGATCGCTCCTACCAAGGCCCATCAATCTCGTCGCGCTTGCTAAGGAGAACCCTTCCTACTAAGGCCCTAGGAACTCAAAGAACCAACTCCTACCAAGGCTTCGTCCGGTTCGCGTCTATTACGCAAATCAATACCCAGTATAACCTCTTTACTGAGCGCCAGTACACCTAGTAGCGTTAGTAGCACCCCTACCTACACCACGATCTACACTAGTCAATTATGTCTAACACAGGAATTCAACGTCCGGACTAGGGCAACGGGATTACCCTAACTAATAAGACTACTGTAAAAGACATTACCAACTATATTAACTTTAAAATTAATGAGTATACTAAACGCAACTTTAAGGATAAAAGCTTATAGGAATTATACTAAGAGGACTTTAACAATTTTAAGGTATAGACATTTAAGGACGCTTATAGGTCCGCAATTAAGGAACTTAAACAACTACTCCGACGTAATAGAGTATAAGTCTTTAATAAAAAGAGCAAGTTAGTACTATAAGCACTATATAATGTCGCCTACGAGGACGACCCTATAGAATGGTTAGATAAAGAAATCAAGCTATATATTAACAATAAAGGACCCTTTAATTCGTACGTTATCAACCGCCGTCTTAAATTACGTTTATTAACCCCCTTAACGTCACCTACCCTAACCCCAGCTGTCTTAAATAACCTCCCTATAGCCGAGCCCCCTTTACCTATAAACGTTACGGCTCCCCTAACAAACGTTACGGCTCCCCCTATAAACGCCATGGCTCTCTTTACGAACGTTACGGCTTCCCCTACGAACGTCGCAGCTCCTTCTATAAAAGTTACAGCTACTATTAACTACGGCAGAGACTTAGCAACCCTGGCAAAGATGTATACAAAGAAAAGTAAATATAGTGGAGAGGATAATAACTTTAACTGCAAGCTTACGATTTTTAACGACCTTTGTAACAGAGTTGGTATACCGCAAGAGGCAAAAATTAAAGGCTTTCTAATAATGCTATATGGTATTGCTTTTAACTTCTACTATAAGAACAAGGCAACCTATACCACCTTTAACAGCATCTATAACGCTATACGCAACCACTTTAAAGGACTAGAATATAAGTGTAGAGTTCTAACAAAGTGGAACGCTATAACTCTTAAGACAGTAATAATAAAGAGCGAGGGCAAGTCTACAGAGGACTGCCTATAGCTACTACTTAACAACCTCCGTTATTTACAGCATGGTCTCAACGCTAACCTCTACAATAACGATTTCCTATATAATAAGCTTATCGTCGCTTATTAAGACGTCGCTACTTACCAGGCAGCTTGCTCTAACCTACCTACTACACTTACCGGCCTTATAAACAGCCTATAATCGTTAATTGTCACCTATGGAAAGATTAATAGTACTATAGAATAACCCGCCAATGTGTTTTTATAGCCTATAGAACAGCCTACTGACGTATTCTTTACTAACCGTCGCTACTACTAATTAATATCTCGACCAAGTTTATTAAATAACCGTTACAGCAATAATAACACCAGGACGTGCTTTGTGTATAAGAAAGGAGACTATTAGTCAACTAGGCACACTAAAGAAGAACGTAATAAAGTAAGAAAAGGATTTAAGAGACATGTCCACCAGTACCTTATGGATAATAATATTAATAATTTCAACAAGAATACAATTCCGACTACTACTAGCGGCAATTTCTTCTACAACGACTATAGTGTTAAGCACTTTATAACTTTAAATGGGCCAATACTAATTGAAACCGCTAAGAATATAGTTATATCTATAAACAATAATGCCTTTGTCCACAGCCTTACTAGTAGCATAGAACCTGGTAATACGGAACCTAGTACAGCAAGGAGTAATAATAAGGGCAAGAGCACCACCTACTTCTGCAACGATAACAATAACGACGTCAATATAGAGAACCTTACTGTTGATATCGACTTCCTTAACTGTCATTTCGACGATAACGGATAGGACTTAGCCCTTCCACCTATTTTCCCCTATAGTCTGCGACAGCTTTATAACTATACCTTTCAAAGCCGTCACACCTTTGGTTCTAACTTTAACTACGCTTTATTATAGGACACCCCAGTAACACCTTATACGCACTTACCTATTTCCACCGCGATATCCGTAATGTTTATAATATCCGTAATATCCGCAATATCCGTAACGATATCCGCAACGTCTGTAATATCCGTAATATTCGCAATACCCAAGATATCCGCGATTCCTGCCCCAAGCACCTGTTGACCTAGTAACCAAGTTCCCGATATATACTTCTTCTTTATACTTTCTTACCTTCTTTCTTTTTGTAAATGTCGCCAGTGTCTGTATAAGTAGAGGTTATAAATTGCATTACGCGCAGAGCGTATGCGGCAGGGGCCGTATGGCGTAGCGTAGGTCACCTGACCACCTATGGCCCGATAGATAGCCCGACCTTTACTACCCCTTTCTTTCTCTTTTGGTAGACAAGACAGACACGAATAAACCAAGAACCAGAACTACTTATTGCAATTGCAGTACCCCCCGGGTAATACCGACAGAAAGGATTATAGATTAATATTTTAATAGTTAGATAGTGGCAAGCTAAGGCTTTATATATTAAATTCTATACTAAAAGGTTTTACGGAACTATATTAGAACACTAAATTGCTTATAATATTTATAATTAATTATAGACTGGCATAAAGGCTTGGAAATAGAGTTATATAAAAATCTTTATATTAGCCTAGGTAGTTACCAGCATGCTTCCGGTAGGCCTTTAATAGGTCTTCTAGTAATCCTTATAACTTTTCTCTAGTTATGTTTTTTTTATTAAGGTTTTTTAGGAGTTTAAAGTAGGGGTTAGATAGATAGATAATATATAGCGGTATACTAATTGTCGGTAGATATTCGTTTCGTATATTACGTGCGTAAAGCACGTGATCTACGCGACGCGCATATATATTATCAAGATATGTAGATAGAACGACAAGAATCTAACTACACACCGCACTGCACGTATATTACGTCTATTGCACTATGTTAAAGCATACCAATACTAATTAGTGAGCGCGCACAGATCAGGAAATACGCAGATAGCTTAAAAGACAGTTATACTATCCACCTTACAGCAGATTGGAAGATAGTTATACTTATCTAAGAGAACTTCTCAACCTACCTTTTAGAGCTCTTGCTGCACCCAGCCTAAAAAGACCAAACCAACCAAAAGAACCCTGAAAAACACCCTAATAATCCCCTAAGATGCATACATCACAGGGGAGGCACAGGTGGAACGACGGTGGTACGCAGTCGCGTATAACCGCCAGACCTATACCCAATAATAGCCTCCCACAACAATAACAAGGACGGGCGAATACCATACTAGAAAGCGGAAATACCCCAATTAAGAAGGCATCTGATAAAATATAAAGCCTATTAAACGCGTCTAGTATCTGGAACTATAGGGGAGTATCTATTAGCTATTATAAACTAATATAGCTAGCAGAATGGCTCCAGTTTAGTGAACCTTAGGCGCCCCTCTAGCAAACCCTTAATTAAATCCTCTAACGGCTAAACAAAATCAAAGATAAATAAAAACCCCCCCTATAGGCGAACCGCACCTGGGCCGCCGTAGCTGCGCTCCTATAGCATAGGGAACCTACTCCCCTAAAGATAACAACTGGGTATATAATTATAATATAACCAAATATAGAAAAGGCAGAGGAACTTAGGGGACAATCAGAAATAGAAGTTCTTATAAAGATTTATAAGGAGGTCTATAACGCCGTCACAGTCTAATACCTTAGGAGTGGAGACATTAGAGTCACCCTAAAGGACCAACAGGCAAAGGAACGGGCTGTAAGGGTAGGGGACAGGCTAGGAGAGCGTATTAGCATAAAAGTGCTTTGTAAAAATTACCCAGTTGAAGTCCTATTGGTTCCTATAAGCCTTAGGGTAAAAAGGGGACGCTAGGCAGACAATACAGCAACTATATAGGAGATAGTAAAACAAATAGAACGCTTTATACTAGGACTTATAATTACCCAGATCTAATGGCTTTAATAGGAAAATATAAACTAAGCATATAATAAGAATAATAAGAGGATATAAGGGGCGCTAGAGACTTACTAGGGAGATAATAAACAAACGCATAGCTCCCTTATCGTTAGCGTATATACACTAGGAATGCAAAAACTCCTTATCTAAAAAGGAATAATTATAAATGGCCTTATATATAACACAAGGTTTTACAACCACAGACTACGCCTGGAACAATATTATTGCTATATATAATAGGGACACACCCAATCCATATATACAGCACAGGTGTGCTACGGCCACTGTGCAGGCCCTTATAATATAAGACAATATACAAATTAAGACTAAATAAAATGCGCGAACTATCACCGAAGCACATATAAGGCGTGGGAGAGAGAAGACTGCATTAAATACAGGAGACAGAAGAAAAGGGCTTAATAGCTATAGGAACAACTACACGCCAGGTTATACAAATGGAAATAACAGGCAATAAGCTAGGGGGATATAGGTGTCTTTCTAGCGTTTTCTACCTTTAACACTAGGGGGCTAAGCCAGCCATCCCAAGCCTTAATAGGCCAAAAGTGACGCCGCGTGACATTACCAGACCGAACAGGGACATAAGGGATATATAGAATATAAGGGAGAGGACGCCCAGTAGGAAGACCCCTATGGACGGCTATAGCAAGTTTAAGGCCGGGACAATTAAGAATTAGATTTAACGCGGTAAACACAACATACGCAGCTAGCTTATAAGGGGTATATAGCCAACCGGTAAGAATAGGGGAAGAACTAGAGGCAATAATAGACTTAGATTTAGAAAGGCTAGTAAGAATACAAGATATAAAAATAGAAAGCTCTATATAAAATAAGTAGTGGCTAGGGAGTAAATATAGGAGACAGAAGTTCTGAACATTTTAGAGAAAGTAGAAACGGAAGAAGTGAGGAGCGAAGGAGAGGCGAGGGACCCCTACTAGGGGTCCGCCACTTAACCATTATATAGTATAACTGCGGCAATATAAACTACTGTCTAGTAAGGCCCTTACTAGACAGTCTAGACCTAGAGAAACACCATATTCTTACTATATAAGAGCCGTATTATAATACCTATATATAATTAACATACTGCCTCTAAGGATTTTAGCTCCTGTATAAACTAAAAGCAGCTATATACATATGCTTTATAATTAGTAAAAATATCAGCCTTGCCTTATAGTTATAGCAGGCAGTTAACCTAGATATTGCAGTTATAACTATTTAGATATATAGGGGACTAGTACAAATTATTAATATCTATAACCCTAGGGTTAAAGGGGTAGTATAGATAGAGAATATTATATCTGTAATAAGCTTGCTAGAAACTAAATATATAGAGTCTATTCTACTAGGAGATATAAACCTCTACCACCTATAGTAGGGGGGCATCCATATTGCTGCTAATTAACAGGCAGAGTGCCTACTAAGAGCTATAGATAATAGGGGCCTTAAGCTAGCTACCCCCCCAGGTGTAATTATATGGCAATAGGGCACCGCCAAAAGTATAATTGTTCTTACGATTATGGACGAAAACCTATACTAGAGACTCAAAAGGTGCTTCCCTAAAGAAGAATGGGCACTTACCTTAGACTATATCCCTATCTAGATATAACTAGATCTGGATATTAAGGCATAACTAAATGGCAAAAGATACGCAATAAGGAAGCTTAATATAGATAGCTTCCTTAATATAATTAAATAATAACTCTAAGACCTAGAAGAAATCCACCTAATACCAAATAAGTAAGGCTTATTGGCTACCCCTAAGGAAATTAATTAAAGACTAGAAAGGATCTAGGTAGTAATTAAAAGCGGGCTAGAAGAGCACTGCCTAGTTTTAAAACCGGGCCCCTACGCGCAATACGCATGGTCCGTATAGTGTGTGGCCCTTATAGCCGGCTAATAACAAGCAAGGAGGAAATATACAAGCAGCCACAATTCTAAGGATAAAAGATAATATAAAGACACAAGAAACCAGCTAAAGAATACCCTAAGAAAAGAAGTAAGGAATAACTAGAGATAGTTTATAAATAAATACACTACTAACCTAAGTCTCCCCTATAACAAGGGCCTTTGGACTATAGCGAAATGGGCAAAGAAAAAGGCGGGATGCCTAGTAGAAGATCCACACCTACTACCCCTATAAAGAGTAGGCGAACTATAGGCCACAAGCAATAATAATAAAAAGGCAAAGATCCTTATAGAAAGATTTTTCCCTTAACCGGCTCTAGTAGACCTTAGCAATATTACTGGTAAAACACTGGTGACTCGCCTAAGGGTCGATAGCGATATAACAACTAAAGAAATGGCTAGAACTATTAGCCGCCTTTTAAATAATACAGCACTAGGACTAGATGGGATCCTAAACAAAGCCCTAAAGACCTATAGACCACTTATAGCACCTTAGCTTGCAGACGTAGCCAGAGCATGCTTTGTAATAGGCTACTACCCACGACTTAAAAGATCTATAACAACGGTTATCTTATAAAAAGAAGGTAAAGCAGACTACTTAATCCTAGGAAGCTACCGCCCTATTGCTTTAGAAAACACCCTAAGCAAGATCTTAAAAAAGGTTATAGCAGACTATATAGTAGACACGGTAGAGGAACACGCCCTACTACTATAAAGCTAAATGGGGGCAAGAAAGAATTGCTTAACGCTATTAGCACTTACACTACTCGCTACTACCATTAAAACTGCATAAGCTATGCGAAAGGACTTTATAGTATTAATACTTAGCCTAGATATCAGCGGCGCCTATAATAATATACCCTATAAGCGTCTTCTATACATTCTTAGGGCAAAGGGCTTCCCAGAATGGATTATTTAATTTATTTAAGGATTTATAGGCTAGAAAGAAACATTACTAGTCTTTAGCGGATACTAGAGCCCCCCTATCGCAGTTATAATAGGAATACTATAAGGATTACCTCTATCGCCTATACTCTTCCTCTTCTTTGTAAGCAACCTACTTAATACCTTTAAGGAAGGGGCGACCTAGGGAATAGGTTTTGTTAATAACACAAACCTAATTATATATAGGCCAACAGCCATAGAGAACTATAGGACACTAGAGAAAGCCCATAATACCTATATAGAATGGGCAAGACAACATAGAGTCCAATTCTTACTAGAGAAATACTAGCTAATCCATTTTATAAAAAAATATAACTAATCTGCAGATCTTTAGCATATAATCCATATCTAAGGCTTTAGGGGTCAACCGGTTCAAGGCCTAAAAGTATTAGAAGTATAGGTAGACAGCAAGCTCTAATAGAGCGTATATGCGGCGTAAGCGGCTCATAAGGGCTAAGTATAGTATATCGCTATATCTAGGATCGTCAATTTTATATAGGGTCCATGCTTCCAGAGGTCATGCCTACTATATATAGCAGTTGTCCAGCTAACCATAACATATAGATCTAGCATTTGGGCCACTAGAGAAACTAAAAAAGGCCCCCCTAAATCACTCCTTAAACCACTCTAAAAGGTCCAAACAGCCTGCCTTAGGAGTATAACAGGTGGGTATAAGCGAACGGCTACAGTACTGCTTAAGAAGGAAGCCAATATTCCCCCCCTATAACTATATATTGAAGCCGATGCAATATAAAGGGTATAAAAGGAACGCAACTCTAACGTTATAAAGTATATTAAGACACGCCTAAACAAACTATAGAGGGACCCTAGGGTGCCCTATAGGAGAAGGAACCAATAACCCCAAAGTAGGGAAGATATATTAGGAAAATAGGTAAAGAAAGTAGAAGAAGAATAGTGCGGCGCTAGGGCCCAGGCCTATATAGAGGAGGAAGGGAGACGTGTAAGAGGCCAGTAAAGATAATAGTAAGGGAGAGAAAGGAGCCAAAGTAGAGTATAAAAGAGTACTAGAAAACCATTGACCGTAACATAATACTAGTTGGACCAACACTGGAGAGACGAATAGAAGTTAAAGGTACAGAGGTAAACTTAGGTAAGGGGAACCCAAGCCGTAGCATAGGTAATACTATAGGGGGTAAATACCTAAGGGCTCCAAGAGGGCCTAACAAAGGCAGAAAATATAATGGCGACACTCTTAAGAACAGGAATAATAGGACTAAAAGATTAGCTTTACTAGATAGGTATCCTAGTAGGTAGCCTAAGGTGCAAATATAGCTGGCCAAGACAGACACCAAAACACATAATACTGTTATACCCCTTACGCACCAGCCAAGAAGCAATGCTCTTAGCAGCTGGCATAGAAAACTATAATACACTACTCTTAACATAGAAAGGCCTTAAGGCGGCTACCCGGTAGCTTATTAGCTAAAATATACTAGACCAGTTCCAGGTTGCAAAGGAAATAGCAATAGAAGGCAAAGGGGCGAGTAATAGGCGCCCCCTAATAACTCTACAGGAGTAGAGTACAGTATATAATACTAGCGCGTCCGTAGGTTTATTACGGCAGCAGTAGTTCCTAAGGAGGTCAAAAAGTAAAGTAGTAGAGCACCACTGGTGACTTATAGGCGACTTATAAGCGAGCCCTAAAAGGCGGGGAGATGGATCACGGGGTTTTCTTAAATAGAGTTTTCTCCCTATATGTATATAAGGAGTAGTCCGCGTGGGCCTAACAGGGATCCAAATCGGACGTTAAGCAATGAATAATAATAATAATTATACTTATCCACCTTTTGTATTAGCCTATTTTAGTTAAAGAGAAGAAGAGAAACTACCTAGGAGTACTTGTTTGGTATCTATAACGACTTCTAGACATCTTATTCTATCTATTTTAGAAGAATTACTGCGTAAAACACCTTACCCTACTTAAACAACTCGAACCGCCCCCTTAACCGCCTCCTTAACCACCTTCTTATCGCCTCCTTAACCGCCTCCTTAACCGTTCCCCTACCTTTACCCTACGAACACCCTTACCTACTTAAATAATACATAAATACAAGATGTCAGGAATAGAGAAAGACTGGAAGGAAGAAGCAGCTAAATAGGAAGATAGAATTAACCTAACGGAAGTCACCAAGGACGAGCTAACCAACTACGTATAATGTAAGATGTACGTATATACGGAGATACACGACTAGCTAGACTTAATACTCTGGGAATCGTTCTAGGGAGATTTTAAGGACTTTATGGTTAATATCTTTACGCAAATCCACTTATACTGGCTTTAGAAACTATGCAATTGTCTAAATACCAGAGGAGTATAGGTTAACACTAACCATAAATAAGGTAAATCACTCCCTTAATCCTTATATGATATAGCATAAGAAAAAGACCAAACGGAATAGACTAGAGAAGAGATAAACGTACTTAAGAAAAAGTTTAATACTAGTATTAAGTTAAGAAGTATCTAGTATTATAAGACACACGGAACTCTAGAAAAGCAACAAGTAAGACATTCCTTAGTGCCTATGCTTTCCACTATACCTTAATCTATAATTACCTCTACCTTTACACCATCTGTTACGCCTTAACCTGTAACAATAACATAGTAACTCTACAAACAACCTACGGACAAGGAGAACCACCCTATTACTATAACTAGCTATAGAAAGGAAATTGCGAATGCAGCCAAGATATATATGGAGGAGCAGAAATATAGTGGTATAAATAAAAGCCTTAACTATAAATTAACAATATTCTACAATATCTGTAATCAAGCGGATGTACCCCAAGAAGCTTACCTTAAGGCATTTCCTACCATGTTAAAAGGACTAGCTCTAGACCACTTCTACATAAACTAACTATCCTGCCTACCATTCGCTAAAGCTTGCAAGCACCTTTGGAATTTCTTTAAAGGACTAGGATTTCAACGCAGGAACCTAAACAAGTAGAATACTATTACACTTATAACAGTAATGGCAGAAAATATAGATAAGTCTACAAGCAAATGCCTCTAATTGCTAATCTATAGACTTTATTAACTATAGCACGGCCTTAGACCTACCTTATAAACCATAAACTTCCTTTACAACAAAATCGTCACTTTTTGCCAGGGAATACTAGTATGTAGATATACAGTCTCTAACCTACCGGATAACCTTAGAGCCCTTATTAACAAACTCCAATTATCTATTACGGCATACAAGAAAGAGCATATAGAGAAGATATAAGCTTTCTTTACAGACCGACGATTCTATAGAAGAGATAATAACTATAATTATAATAACTGCAACAACTGCAGCAACCCCCTATATAACCGCAACTGACAGAAACCACGTTGCTTTGTATATAACAAGGAAGGATGTCGCTTATAGAAACATACTAAGGAGGAGCAAGAAGAGTCTAAGACTAAGTTTAGAAATAAGTTTAAGGACCGCTTCTAGAAGCGAATAAAGCAATATATAATAGACTACAAAGGCGATAATAATAAGGATAATAATAAGAATAATAAGATCACTAATATATTTAACGCTCTGGTAATTAATATGGACCCTAACACTCTACTAAACAAGGACAACTAGGCCACAGTATACTATACTTTATACAGTAAGATTAAACTAGATAATGCAACCGCTATAGCTTTAGAACTGGCCAACAGAGCTTATAGCCACGTAGTTACAACTATTAATACTATAATAGATATATTCACTACTAACACAGACCTGTTTACGTATAATACAACCTTACGCTACACCTTAACAAACTTTATAGATGTAATAATCAACACTAGAGCCTCTAAACGTTCTATAGTAGGATACGGTTAGTTTCTTATACTTTAGAAGATTAATAAAGTATAGTTAAACAAGTCCACGAGAGGCATAGTTAGTATATAGTTCAGAATAGGTTCTATATCCTCTATTAGTTCTATCAAGGTAGATACACCAATAGGTACAGTAGAGTTCCATATTATTAAAGTTAATACCCCTTTCCTGCTTTGCCTAGCAGATATAGACAACTTATAAGTGTACTTTAACAACCTAAAGAATGTCCTAATAACCCCCTTAAAAACCGTACTAGTTATACGCCGATTCGGACACCCGTTTCTGCTGTAGGATACTTTATTATATGCGTTTATTATAGAGTCTTTTAATTAAAACCCATACTAATTAACTAATGTAGAATTACGACGCCTATACCAACGCTTTAGACATCTGTTAGTAGAGCGACTTAAGAGAATATTAGACTGCGCTAGCCATGAAAATAATGCTAATTAAAAGACCCTTAAGCATATTACCCGCTATTGCTTATACTGTTAAAAGCACGGAAAGTTACTAGGCAGATTCAGATTTACCTTAAAGGATAATATTAATTTTAACTACTGCATTATTGTTAATATTATATATATTAACAGCAAGCCTATACTTTATATTGTTAATAAAGGCACCCAATTTTAAACAGGCAGATAGCTACAGAATATTAGCGCTAAGTATATATGGGACATATTATAAGTGTGCTAGATTAATATATACCTAGGCCCCCTAGATATAATTGCATATAACGCAGGAAAGAACTTTATTAGTAGAGAGTTTAAGCAATACGTGGTTAACATAGGCACTATTATAAAGAGCGTACCAGTCGAAGCTTATAACTTAATTGGTATAGTAGAGCGTTACCACGGCCCCTTATAATGTATATACTATATTATCACTTCTAATATATTAGGAATTAATAAGGATATAGTACTATAAATAGCCTTTAAAGCAATTAACGACTCTATAGGACCAGACGGCCTAATACCCACGCTATTAGTATTTGGAGCGTACTCCTAAATAATAGAGTCCAACGTACCTTCACCTATAGTAATATAGTGTGTAATTGCATTTAAAAAAGCTATAGAGGAAGTGAAGAAGATATAAGTAAAGCGCTAGGTTATAGATGCACTTAGTATATATAATAGCCCCAGTACTACCACAATTTATAATCTACTCCTTAACTCTTTAGTACTAATTTAGAGAGAAGGCAATATAGGACAACCTAGATACTGGGTAGGACTATATAACCTACTAAACGTTAAAGAAGAAACGTGTGCTATTAACCTACCTAGCGGCCCTATAAAGTTCTACAGTACTATTGTTAAACCGTACTTAACAGACCCTAGAAATATTTAAGTTAAAGATATTTAAGTTAATAACACCTAAGTTAATAATATCTAAGTTAACGAAACTGTCCGCATATACGAACCGTCTATAGAGACTACCTCTATATAGAAACCGTCCCTTACTGAAACCAGAGAAGCACAACCACCTTACTAAGAAAGAGGAAGACCTCGTAAGTATCCCCTTTACGTTAATACTGCTAACATCACTGTATTCTTATAAGAGGATAGCAACCATAAGTAGTTTAAAACGTCCTATTAAAAGGAAATCACAGGACTAATTAAAAAGGGTATATTTAAGATAATTAACCCTTAGGACGTACCCGCAGGAGTTAAAGTCTTTAACTTACAATTTATAGATAAGATTAAGAACCCCAGTACTAACAAAGCCTTTAAGAAATTGAGACTTATTGTCTAAGCGTATAACAATCTTAAAAAGGGTATTGTACTAACCTAGTTACCTATAATTTAACGAGTTAGCTAACGCCTTATTCTATGCATCGCAGCTATACTACAAGGTAACGGTATATAGTTATACCTATAAGATATCTCTTAGGTGTATGTCTAGTCTTTTATAAAGCTAAATTAAGACTTTTATATCTAACCACCTTACGAATTAGGAAGCCAACTAGGCATTGGAAAGAACTCCATCCTAAAGGTAATTAAGCCTTTATACGGTATTCTAGAAGCAGGCAATTACTGGTTTACGACCTACTATAATTACTATATTAAGGAGTTAGATATAAACTTATTAACGTATAACCCCTGCCTCTTATAGAGTAATACTCCTAACTACTTTAGCATTATTGGCCTTTAAATTAATAACACTCTCTTCCTAGCTAATACCACCTTTATGGACGCGGAGCAATAATATCTAGAAAAGGCTTACTTTCTTACAAAAGAACGCGAGCAACTTATAATTAAGCAGTTACTTAAATTTAACGGATACATTATTTAACTCTCTTAGGAAGGCAATATTATAATAACCTAGGAACACTAGTGTAAGAACCTAAATATAGTCTACCCTAGCAAGATAGCTACAACCATAAGCTTAAGAGGTATTGTCTGTAATATACTAACTATAAAGAAATAATACGTTGCGCAACGCGCAAGAGGCGTGTATATTGCCTCTATATATTAACCAGAAGCTTCCTTTAATCTCTTCTTTACCGCCTAGGTAATTAACCTTAAGAAAGAAGATGTTATAGTACTTAATAAATAACTACAATTGCAGATTAATAATCTAATAAGAGGCCTTACGTTTGTTAAATTGGATATTAATGCATTACGCCTACTTGCTTTTACTAATGCCTTATTCGCTAATAATAAGGACCTCTTATTATAAATAGGATATATACTAGTATTAGAGGACGCGATATATAAGGCTAATATTATTTACTGGTTGTTAATTAAGTGTAAGAGAGTTATCAGAAGCATACTAGCCTTAAAACTCTACGTAATGGCCTATAGATTTAACATCGGCGCCATAATTAAGTTAACTGTTAAACAACTCCTATAGATCGAACTCCTACTTATACTTTACACCGACTTAAAATTACTCTATAAATGTCTTGTTAAACTAGGCACTATATAAGAGAAATGTTTTATAATAGACGTTATATGTCTCCGTTAGTTATACAAGCGCAGAGAGATTACGGAAGTTAAGTGGATTGATAGTAATAGTAACCCTATTAACTTGATAACTAAGAGCAAGACATCTACGGCTCTTAAGAAGTTAATTAATACCAATTACTTAGAACTATAGGCTATAGAGTAGGTTAAACAAACGCGAACGAACTTAGACTTGACTTAGCGTTGTAATGGTACTAAGGCACGCCACCTGCCATATTCTACGGACCCTAAATTCAACTAGCCAATCAGGATTTTCTATGCCCGGCATAGAAAATCGCTATTAGCTCGCTTACCACTAGCGCCTTAGCGGCCCTCGCGATATATCTACCTACTACCCCTAACAATTCTTCTTCTTCTCCTTCTTCTCCTTAGCTTAGTATCTTTATTAGATAGCAATTATTACGGGATACCCCCGTAACACCTTATACACGTCCACCTGGTTCTACCGACTTAGCAATTAGAGACTAACCGCGAGATAGCAACCTAATAGCAATCTATGGCAATCTAATGGCAATCTAATGGCAATCTGCGGCATTCTGCCATATTCTGCCAAGTCCACTAAATCCTGCCAAGTTCTACCAGGACCACTACCCTTTCTTCCCATTCTTTTACCTTCTTTCCTTACGCAACGTCTTAACTTTATTATACAGTTTATTAATCCATAAGCTCCGGTTTAAAGGCATTTATATAAGCCGTTATAAGCGTTATATGACTAGGATAGGATTGAAGGAGAAGCTACTGTATACTATGGACGGAAGAGCCAGCTATTGCGTATACGCTACGAATAACGGGAATAGTACGATTTAGTTTCCTTCAGAGTTGCTCTAGTGTCGGTAGATATTCGTTTTGTATATTACGTGCGTAAAGTACGTGATCTACGCGACGCGCATATATATTATTAAGACGTGTAGATAGAACGACAAGAATCTAACTACATACCACACTGCACGTATATTACGTCTATTGCACTGTGTTAAAGCATACCAATACTAATATCTCCCTAATATGTCTCTAAACCCCTTCTAGAATAAGCCCTTATAATCTCCCTACCGCAAGGTAATGGCAATTAGAGGCCGACTGTAAGAAGGGGGGGCAATATAAGGGATATTATTGCGGTTACCTTGGGTTGCCCTTAGGACAACCTCTGGACGCCCCTTAGATAGTTGCCAGTTACGTACTAGAGGCACGTGCCCGTAGTATATAGTCTCCACAATTCTAGAGGCCTTACCTCCTTAAAGATTCGTCTCCCTTACCAATCTATCCTATTCTACAATCGTGTCCTTATAGCCCCCTATCTATAAAGTCCCCTTATAGGCTTATTTTAGAAGGGGCTTAGAAAAGTATTAGATTACTATAGTATATAATCTATTTATTTAACCCCTACTTTAAACTCCTAAAAACCTCTATAAGGAAAAATATAGCTAGAGAAAAGATATAAGGATTACTAGAAGACCTATTAAAATTATTACGGACGCTTTAAGTACGATATTACGACTACTTGGAGAAGAGTCGGCGGAAGCTAGTTGGTTAATATAGGCATGGTCCAGAATAGAACCGGTGGAACTATGTAACAAGGAATAGTAACTGAGGTCACGTGGCGTTAAACGTATTAACTGTGTTAAACGGAAGGGACGTTATGTTTAATACAGACAACACGTACCTTATATATAAGAGAGGATTTCTTAGAAGTATGGTTATGTATTTAAAGGACCTTAGTCCCTACTATAGATAGTTCTCTCCTTATAGTAAATCTTAGAATACAATTGGAGTTAATCTATTAGGCAACCACTCCACCAATTATTATTATATTGTTAATTTATTCTTACTTATATACCTAGCCCAATAATAGGACCTACCGTAGTTCCTACTACAAGGTTCCGTTACACATTTACTACTAAGGTTATGGTATTAAACAAGATCAAACAACATGCCACCTAAAGCACTAGTCACAACAGCGTTAACAACAGCCATAACCTTAGGACTAGGAGATGTTAGTATAGCAGATACAGATTCTCAAGTAGTTACGCAAGGTTAGTTATAAGAAATAGTTAATTACTTACAAGATAATAATAGGATACTTAAAGAACGCATTAATGGAATTGGAGCAGTAAAAATTAAACTACTTTTAATTAAACGGTTTTTAGGAGAGAAGTTAAAGCTTAAGGGATTTCTTACGCAGATACACTTTAAGGTAATACAGAAAGGAGTAAAGTTAGCAATATTATTAGATTAAGTAGCCTATACAGGATTATTCTTAATAGGGAGGGCACTTAAGTGGTTTAAACTATATCTCACAGAGATATAGGCCAATGGTATAATAACTACTAACCAGAATATATGGTATATATTTACCAGTTAGAACGGGTTTGCGGAATAGCTAACGCAGATATTTAGAGACCCAGAGGCCACAACTATAGTAGAATAAAAGCTTCAGAACTTAGTATAACGCACTTTAGTAATTGAGTATATAACACAGTTTTAAACACTAGCCATGTAGGTTAAGTGGAATAATAGGGCGCTTATAGTACAGTATAAATAGGGACTTAAGGCTAAAGTCTAAGACGCAATTATCCTAATAGAAGATACGGATACTCTAAGAGAGTTAATAAACCAGTTAATAAAGATTAATAATAGGATCTATTAAAGGGAATAAGCTAAGAGAGGGCAAAACAGAGTTCTATAGTCGTATAAGGCACAGAGTACGCAACGACAAACACAGAGCCAAAAACTATAGAATGGCGCAGAGCCAATAGACCTAAGCGGTACTAAAAAAACCTAAAGGTGGGAAAAGAAACTATAGAAACCTAGAGGTTAAAAATCTAGTAATTAAAGAACCTAGAAGCAGAGGCTAAACCAGAGATTTTAGTAGCAAAAGATGTTTAGGCAGACTCCACAGCAAAAAAAATGGTTTAAAGATAGGGCTTATATAAATTATAGAAAACAAGGTCATTTCGCCAAAGACTATAAAGGTAGTTAAAGTAACTACGCGGTAAAGGGAACCAGGCTAGCAGACGGCACATATATATAGAGGGATAACGGTGCACTATAAGAAACAAAAGAATGTTTAATTAATAGTTTTATGTATTATTACAATAACGCATACTAAATTTATAAGGACGCTAAGTACGGCGCAAGCTATTAGCTATAGGAGCTATTATTACTTAAGTTTAGAGGAACCAACAAACCAGCTTATAAATTAGATATTAAAGACAACAAGTTTAATATAGGCAAAGCATTTACCAATAATAAGGCAATAAAGGCAGCTTACTAGAAGCATACAAACCTCAAAAAAGTTGAAATAGAAGTAGAGACTAAGACCATTACAAAACAAGGTTTAGTAACGGGTATTATAATACTATTGGATACAATTTCTATCGCTTCGCGAGACAATAGGAGCAATATTTAGAAGAAACTAAGCAAGTAGATAACTGCTATTGCTAGCTTATTACTTAATAAAGGCAAAAGGCCACAGGCTTAAGATTCTTAAGAGGAGATAAAAAAAGCTTAAGATTCTTAAAATAAGATAAAACACACCCAAGGACCCACAATAGAAGAAAACCGATGGGAAAGGGTAGTAACTTAGTTTAGTAACAAATAAATAAGTATAGGACGCAAGTTCAAGAACTACAAGTTTAGAGAATAAATAAGAACGTTAGCAATCCTAGGTAAACATAGTGTTTAGCCTAAAGATTAAACAGTTAATACTAGGATTAAAAAGCAAAACAACTATAAAGATCCAGCTACAAGACGCAGAAAATAAGAAACTATAGATAAGTTCAGAACAAGAATTATTACATAGCAAGAGCAAAAGCTAGATAAGAGGTCAGCTATGCCAGGTTATACAAGGGACAGAGTACCCGTATAAAGAGTTACTAATAGGCTAAGTATAGGGACACTAAGGGCAAAATAGTTAGATAAACTGGAACAAAAAGAGGATCTAGATATCCTAACTAGGTTTAAAGAAAGACATACTAAAGGATATTACAATACAGCGATAATAAGGTACTTTCTAACAGATAAACCATACACACTAAACCAGTTGTATGGAAAGTGGTATAGGCAATAATACAACAACAAATAGGAAGACTTTTATATATGGCTAGATAAAAAAGTTGTCTAAAACCAACCTATTATAGAGAAACGCATAAGTTATATTAAGGGAGTATTAATTATAACGTTAAGGAACCTAGAAGAAGGATCTAGGGACTAGAGAAGTAAGCAACAAATCTTAGTACCTATAGTAGAAATATCAGTAGTTAGGTTAACTAGGTATAGATTTAAACTTAAAAATAAAGATAAACCAAAAGTTAACCTAAAACATATAGCGTATTATACACTATCGTGGATAGCTTATATGGATAATATGTGTAATATATATAGAGCACTAAAAGACAAAAACCGGAAGTACCTAGTGAGGATATATTAGGCACCAGAGGAAAAGCGGTTCAAAAACACTAAGTATATACATAGATAGCACCCAGTAAAAGTATAAGGTTAAGGGGACTTAACACTTTAACCAGGAAGATTTCTTACAGAAGAATACCTAGATAGATAATAGTAGTAGAAGTGCCTAAAGAACACTTGTCTATAGCATATAGAGAAAAATTAATAAACTAAGTATTAGCTAAGGTTAGACTAAGTACAGGTAGGATCTAGCAGCCAATAGTTAGGAAAAGAGAAGGCGTACAAAACTAGAGGGAACTAGTATTAGAGCCTTAGACCCTTAAAGAAATTTAAAAACAATACCTAAATTTATAAGTTAAATAGCAAGATTAGTAGTTTAAAGTATTAGTAAATAGTAGAGTAACTAGAAACCACATATTACCAAAAGTAGTAAAAAGGATAGGGTTACTATATAGACAAAAGAAACACCCATATTTACTTACAACGATTTTAGGAGATTAGATAGCCTATAAAGGAGGTATTATTAATCTTAAAATAGGACCTATTCAGTTAACTATTAAAGGAAGACCAGTTAGAATGTCTTTTAATATCCTACTATTAGGATAGGATAAGGCGATACTAGGAATACCTTAGTTATAGAAGTACAATCTAAAGATTAATTAGGTTATAGGTCAGGTTAATATTAAGGATACTTAATGGTATAAAGTGCGATAGCAAACCAAGTTAGAGCGATATATAAAGAGACTAAGCGAGACTTAAGTTATATACCAAGGAGATACCACAAGTATGGCAAAAAGTTATAGTTACTAGAAAGTGAAAAGCTGTTAAAGCATACAGCATGGGACCACAAAATAGAATTAGAAGAGGGAATAAGTCTAAAGTTCTTTCCAATCTATAAGCTTACTAAAACAGAGTTAGTAGCGCTTAAGGAGTTTATCTAGGAGAACTTACGCAAGGGATATATTAGACCATTATAGTTATTAGTAGGATATCCAGTACTATTCATCCCAAAAAAAAACGGAAAACTTAGGATGTGTATAGACTATAGACAGTTAAACAGCATTACTAGGAAGGATAGGTATCCTTTACCCTTAATTAGCGAAATCTAAGACAGGATAGGTAACGCAAAGATCTTTATAAAGATAGATCTAAGGTGGGCGTACCACTAGATTAGGATTAAGGAAGGCGACAAATAGAAGGTAGCCTTTAGGTCAAAGAAAGGACTATATAAACCATTAGTTATACAATTTGGGCTTATAAATACACTAGCAACATTCTAGAAGCAAATTAATAGTATATTAGGAGAACACCTAGATAAGTTTATTATAGTATACCTTAACGACATTATTATCTACTTAGAGAATGAGGAAGAATATAAAGAACACGTTAAATAGGTCTTAAAGAGACTATAGAAAAAACAGATGCTAGTAGCAATTAAAAAATGCGAGTTCTTTATAAGAAAAACCAATTTTATAGAATTTATTATTAAACTAGGAAAGATTAGCATAGACCTAAAGAAGGTTAAAGCCATAGTAAGTTGGCAAGAACCAGAGAATGTTATATAGTTAAGGTTGTTTCTAGGGTTTTATAACTACTATAGGAGGTTCATGGCATAGTAATTAAAAAGTATTAAGCCATTTACAAGACTAACAAAGAAAGAGAAACTGTAGGTTTAGGGTAGTAAATAAAAGGAGCTATTCTAGGAACTTAAAGAGTTGTTTACCTAAGAGCTAGTCCTTAAGATCTATCAACCAAAGTTAGAAACGGTTATTAAGACAAATATATTAGACTTCGCACTAGAAGTATATTTACTATAAAAGCATTAGAACGCATAGCATCCAGTAGCGTACTATAGTTAGAAGATAATACCACTAGAGTTAAACTATAACATCTATAACAAGGAGTTGTTAGGTATAGTTACAGTACTTAAAAAATAAAAGGCATTCTTATAAGGCATAGAGAAACCATTTATAGTTAAGACGGACTATAAGAACCTTACAGGATTCCTAACAACAAAGGAACTTAACTAAAGACAGGTTAAATAGGCGGAAATGCTTATAGAATACCATTTTAAAATTTAGTATACCAAGGGTATAGATAATACACAAGCAGACGCTTTAAGCAGAAAGGCTGAACTATAAAGTAATAAAAAGCTATTAGGAGCTTTATTGCGAAAGAATTAAGACGGATTAATTAGGTATAACTATCCAAAGATTATAGCAACTAAAGAAAGTCAGATCCATAAGTTACTAAAGAGTAATTAGACATAGAAGATCTAAAAAGCATAGGTAAAGAATCTAGACTTAGAGTAATACAAAAACAGAGAAGCAATATATATGCCTAAGTCTATTACAGAAGAATTTTTTAAGGAATTCCATAAGGGAATAATATAAGGACACAACGGAGCTACAGGCTTAGTGTTAAGGCTTTAAGAGGAGTACATTATTTAAGAAATCTGGGGACTAGTAAGATAAGTTATAAAGGAATATCTAGATTGCTAAAAAAACAAACTAACAAAATATAAGCCGTATAAAGAACTACAACCTATTAAGATACTAGGAAGACCATAGAAAGTTATATTATAGGACTTTATTATTAAGTTACTAAAGTTAAAAGATCCTATTATAGGACAAGATTATAACGCGATTTTAGTAATAGTAGACAAGCTAATAAAGTAGGGATACTTCATAGCATATACTAAAGAGATATCAGTAAAAGATGTCACTAAAATCTATATAAAGGAAGTATTTGCAAGATATAGAGCACTAAATAAGATTATATTGGACAGAGATCCAAGATTTATAGTAGCATTTTAGGAAGTATTTCTAGCAGAATAAGGAGTTCGCGCAGTAATATCTACAGCATATTATCCACAGACGGACGGATAAATAGAAAGACTAAACTAGACACTAGAGCAGTATCTAAGGCACTATATCAATTACGCATAGAATAATTGGGTATTGTTATTACTAGTTATATAGTTTACATACAATATAACACTACAAGAAGGAATGGGGATATTACCATTTAAGGCAAATTACGGGTATAAACTAAGAACATCGTTATCGCCATATTAAGTAAAAAAGACGAGTAACACAGCTAAATAAAGAATAGAGATATTAATAAATCTTTATATAGACCTTATGGAAATAGCTAAACTAGTATAAAAACAAATAAAAAGGTACTATAATGCTAAAAGATCTAAGGGACCAGATCTTAAGGAGGGAGATAAAATATAGCTACTATATAAAAATTTTAAGAGTTAATAACTAAGTAAGAAATTAGACCATATTAGACTAGGACCTTTTAAAGTTAAGCAAAGAATTTTATTAGTTACGTATAAGTTAAACCTACTAGCCAAAATAAGGATCTACCCTATATAATATATCACAATGCTAGAACTAGCACATGGAGATATTAAGCCACCAGTTTATAAGGCAGACATATATAGAGGATAAGAGGAAAACGAATAGTAAGTTTTAAAGATTATTAGTTATAAGGATGTGGATAACGAAACATAGTATAAAGTAAAGTAGATAGGCTATAGTAAGACTACCTAAAAGCCACTAAGCAACCTAGAGAACGCTATAGGAAAGGTATAGAAGTATTAGAAGAAAGTAGGTTAGGCAACATTAATAAAGAAGAATTACTAAAAAATAAGTCGCCTAAGGGGGACCTAAGAGGAGCAATTACTAAGCTACTCGGAGTTATTTCCCTTATAGGAGGAGAGCTAGTTCTTTTATTACTAAGTTCCTGCAGACCTTATTAAATAAGTTTCTACTTCTTAGAACGAACCTTTTTACAAACCTTTTTAAGACGGGTTAACTAAGCGAACGCAACCTACTAAGACTTAAAGGAGTAACACTAAGCCTTAAGGGCCCAAGCGGTCTCTTTAGCAGAACAGTAGAGTTTGGCGCGTACGGCAGCTAACTTAGATTTAAGTTTTATAGTAGTAGATTAAACATAAGACCCTATAATAAGTTACTTAGGGAACTTAAAGACTGTTAAGAGTTATAGGACGCGCACACTTAGCATTAGAGATAGAGCGAATATCATAGGACAACTAAACGTTTGCTTTAGTACACTCCAAGTAAAATAAGGGTTGTTAAGATAAGGGGCTTGCTATCGCAACATATACTAACCCCGCTTTTACACAATAATAATATAGAGACGACATTATCTCACCAAGTAATAGTATAGCAGCCACAGTGCGAGCACAACGTTGCGCTTATAAAGAAGAAGAAGCTTTAGGTATAATAAGTAAGGATATTAACCAGACTAATTAAACAGACATTACACCTCTAGTAGACAACTTAGAGATATTAGGAATCTTTAAGGACGAAGATAAAGAGGAGGGAGATAATATTATAGACGCTTTAAGTACGATATTACAACTACTTAGAGAAAAGTCGGCGGAAGCTAGTTAGTTAATATAGGCATAGTCTAGAATAGAACTGGTGGAACTATATAACGAGGAATAGTAACTAAGGTTATATAGTGTTAAACGTATTAACTGTATTAAACGGAAGGGACGTTACGTTTAATACAGACAACACGTACCTTACGTACAAGAGAGAATTTCTTAGAAGTATAGTTGTGTATTTAAAGGACCTTAGTCCCTACTATAGATAGTTCTCTCCTTATAGTAAATCTTAGAATATAATTAGAGTTAATCTATTAGGCAACCACTCCACCAGTTATTATTACGTTGTTAATTTATTCTTACCTATATACCCAGCCTAATAATAGGACCCACTATAGTTCCTGCTATAAGGTTCCGTTACAAAAATCCTACTAAAAGTATACTAGTAACTACCTAGGCTAACCTAAGGATTTTTATATAACTCTACTTTTAAGCCTTTATACTAGTCTATAATTAATTATAAGTATTATAGGTAATTTAGTGTTTGTAACAGCTCGTATAAATACCTCTAAACTAAAGCTTATAGATTGCTATCTAATGAAGATACTAAGCTAAGGAGAAGAAAAGAAGGGGGTCGCTAGGACTGTAGTAAACAAATATAAAGGGGCAGCCGCTAAGGCGCTAGCGGTAAGCGAGCCAATTATAGGTTGGTAGAATATGGCAGCAGCATAGCAGAACTTGGCAGGTAACGCGCTTTAGTACCATCACAGTGTTCCTAATATAGTTCTATAGAACCTTTTAGTATTAGGTTTAACATATAGGGCTTTAGCTTACTATCGTCTTTTAACTAAAGTATAATTTATAATCTTTCTTATAATCCTCTACGTTACTAATATATTACTTCCACTCTTACCCTTAAGTTATTAGGTGCGGTTAAGGTATTAATTAGTTAATTAAGGAGACCTATCTCCTAATATTTAGTATATATACTTTTAAATCTAATAGTCCTGTGCTATATAATTAGCGTAGCTTCTACCCTTTAAATAGGATAGGCACTTCGTAACAGCACCTATAGCTATTATACAATTATTAAGAACATCTATAACGTTATTCTTTAATACTATAGTATTATTTTAGTAATATAGTTATAAACTAACCGCTATAAAAGCCGCGTCTCCTCTTAGGGTATGTTATTATCAGCTTTATAGCTCTTTTCTTTTAAGGGCTAGCCTATCCCTTGACACGGCAATTTGGGTCCTTATGTTATCGATAAGAATCAACCAATCGGACAAGCTGGGTTAATACAAATATCCAATTGAATCCAGTCGTCAATATAAGCGAACTTGGCAAAGGACCCTGCCGTGTCAAGGGATAACCTCTTTAATAAGGAAAAGAAGTAGCTTATCCTTTTATCCCTTGCAACGTCAAATCGGGGCCTTAGGTTATCGATAAGGACCAGCCAATTAGATTAGCTAAATTCGGCGCCGTACAAGGCTGGTGACATTTATAATATAATCATATTGATACAAGATTAATTTTTGGAGTTAAGTCGCTCAATATAAGGCCTCTAGCAGTTGTCCTTCCTGCAGAACGGTTTTTTATATATAGGTGTAATTGATAATTAAATTCTATATTGACATACGTGTTGTTTTGAAAACGTTGTTCCTGCACGGATCACTTGCTCTAAGGACCCTGATGTTGCAAGGGATAATAGTATCGCTGTTATAGTACTGCTTCCATTTATAGAAGGCCTAGAGCCGGATAATATGTTAGCCGTAGGGCGTAATACTTTTAGGGGAAGAGAATAGAGAAGGGGAGGGGGGGTATTATATCCTTCTTACCTTAAACTCTTTCTGCTTTAAGTTGTACGCTAAAGACGTATTTTTAGGCCTAGTGGCACGCATAAGGGCAAGGATATGCTGCGCGTTAGCGCGTAATTCGGCATTATTAGCGATATTAATCTCTACGCGGTTAGTTAGCGCCATCTTATATAGTAGATGTAATAGCAGTACTCCGTAATATATACTAGTGGGAACCGAAAAGGTGCCAAGGCACCTGACAAAAATTGTGCACGAGCCGTCCGCTTGCACGAGCTGGCCCGAACTGAACACGAACCTTTTCGTGACCCTCGGTCAACGCCATAACACGACCATGGCCGGCGGGAAGTCCAGGTGGACAAATGAGGAGGAAGATGCAGAGGTTGAGGCACAGCGCAAGCGGGAAAAGGAGGAGAAAAAGAGGGCAAAACTCGAGAAGCGACAAAGACTCGAGGAAGAAGCCCTTCGGCGCGCCGAATCCACAACCTCAAAGAATGGGACCAACAAAAGCTCAGACCGACCGGCAAAGAGAAGAAGATTATCTGCAGAGAAAGACGAGATAACCGTAACAATTCAGCAAACGGCGCTGCTGCGCTTTTCCGCGCGGGAATGGGGGCCTTGCAGATTTATTGACAACTTTGAGCGATTAAATCACATAGAAGAAGGGTCATATGGTTGGGTTTCAAGAGCTAGGGAAATTGCAACGGGCGAAGTGGTGGCCCTGAAGAAACTAAAGATGGATAACCTAAATGATGGCTTTCCGGTGACAGCATTGCGAGAAATCCAGACTTTAAAGGAGTCAAAACACCGCCATATTGTGGGTCTTAGGGAGGTTGTTGTTGGGAATGCTCTCGACGAGTACGTCTGTCCGTATTATGAGCTTAAGTCAAGCTGCTAAGTCGTCGTAGTGTGTTTCTGGTTATGGAGTTTCTGGAGCATGACCTGAAGACTCTACAGGAAGATATGGCCGAACCTTTCTTACCGTCAGAAGTCAAGACGTTGCTTCTACAGCTCGGTTCTGCGGTTGAGTATCTTCATGACCACTGGATCCTTCATGCATGTACCTTCGCCACAATTTTTAAGCACCATATCTAACAAGTGAACAGAGAGATCTCAAAACCTCCAATGTCAGATTTGTTTTCGAGTGCTCTTCTTAAATACCTCCTAACCGCATACAGATCTTAATGAATAATCGCGGTGAGATCAAAATAGCAGACTTCGGAATGGCGCGCTATTTCGGGGACCCTCCCCCCCCAAAAATGACCCAGCTAGTCGTCACACTATGGTACCGAGCACCCGAATTACTTCTAGGAACGGAAAATTATGGCAAACCTATCGATATCTGGAGCATAGGCTGCATTTTCGGCGAGCTTCTCACCAAAGAGCCCTTGCTTCAAGGCAAGAATGAAGTTGATGAGTTATCCAAGGTAAATTATATAATTTCCAACAAACAGATCACAACTAAATCGGCTCAAGATATTCGAACTCTGCGGCATTCCCACAGAAGAAACCTGGCCAGGCTTTAAACGTCTCCCCAACGCCAGATCCCTCCGTCTGCCCCGTACCCATCAAACTGCAGGGTCTATAATTCGCTCCAAATTCCCCTTCCTTACCTCTGCTGGATCCCAACTCTTAATTTCCCTCTTATCGTTAAATCCGGCCCAACGTCCTACCGCAACAGAAATGCTCGCACATTCCTATTTCAAAGAAGATCCCCGGCCTAAATCAACAGCCATGTTCCCAACGTTCCCCAGCAAAGCCGGACAGGAGAGGAGGAGGAGAATGGCGAGCCCAAGTGCACCGAAGAGAGGGGATGCACCGAAAATTGACGCACAAGGGTTGGACTTCAGTGGTATTTTTGCGGGGAGGGATATGGAGGAGAGTGGTGCGGGTTTTCAGTTAAAGCTTGTATAGAGATACCCTTGCTGAATGCCCATAAACGGCCAGTCCAGCTGATAGTATTGCTCGATTTTCGTATAGTGGGTATGATAAATCGTAAAACTTAAACATATGTGCCTATTGTATTTTGGTAGTCTGCCTCTTGAGTATTGATTACCATTATCGGGTAGGTAGCATAATAGCACAATGACTGGCAATATGAATCTGATATTAGCTGCTTGTGGTTTTGTGGGGCTGTGCTGCCGCGGAGCGCTTTCGAAGCTTCGTTCTGAAGCTATGATTATTGCTCTATAATTGATAATTCAGATTCTGTGAACCGAAATCTCTTGAATAACTTGGGACTAGGTGCGCGATCTATAGTTTGGTGAGAGTACTACGCAAATGGGCTCAGTTTACCACTCTCTGCGATCTTGTTATGGCGTTTGGTGTTTTAGACTGATCATCACCATGGCAAACAAGCCTTTACCTATAAAGTGATATTTGACTGTTTCCCCGTCCTATCGCCCTAGAAAATCACCTCAAAACTATTACTCGTTCTAAACACCAGTTGGCCCAAGCCGTCCTCTTTTGGCGAGAAATCTTGGACGTAGTGAAAATATTCTCGAGTACCGGCCATACAGTGTGCCCCAAAGCCTTTACGATGACTACAATTCAAGACTTTAGACTCCCCACGACTACCTCCTGTTCCTTCCACCTCTATCCCGACTTCTGCTACGGCTCCGATCGCTATAGCTGCTGTAGCTGCTATAGCTAGGACTTCTCCGTCTCCTCCCCCCACCCCTCGGAGGCGTATCACGACGCCCATAACCTCCTCTTCTACGAGGTGGAGGAGTTCGAGAAGGTGATCTCGACGAATATGATCTCGAACGACTTCGCCGTGGTGATCTAGATCTCGAAACTGAGCGTCGCGGGTACCAATTATCCCCTCTACTCCCTCTGCCATATCCGCGTGGAGGCGAACGTCGCCTTGGTGGAGATCTGTATCGTCCAGCTCCAACACCAGGCGGAGGTCCTCGGTATCCACCCGGAGGCCCACCACGATTATCGAATCTATCGAAAGGAGGCGCACCTCGGCGAGGTGGTGGAGATCGGGAGAAGCGGCGCCGTGGAAGGACTATTGAGACATTGATTACCACCCCATCTAGTTGAGCCTCGTGCATGTGTGCGATTGCTCGCTCAGCATCGGCCGTTTCGTAGTACATGATATACGCAGTGCCACGGTTTGTCATAACTATGTAGGATATAGGCATTAGTACTTAACTAGACATATGCAAGTATCCCGCAGCTTACACTGTCGGTTTATCGGCAAATCCAGGTCTTGGATCGGACCGTAAGAACCAAAAATTTCCCGGAGATGATCTTCGCTAACATTTTTTGAGAGTTTCTCGACAACTATCTACGCTACGTTAGTGACCAGTCCCAGTTGACAAGGCTACACGGGTGAGCTGAGGTGTAAAGTAGCTAACGGCTATTACAATTCAGGAGGCTGAGATGAACATAGCTAGGTTAGGGCTAATGTGAATAAGACTTCCTACCTTAGAACTTCTCGGTGGAGGGCTTCCTCGACTTGGACTACGGCTGTAGCTACGACTTCTTCCTCTCGTCCCCCGCTCGCGACTTAGGCTCCTTGAGATGCTCCTTGATGGACTACGACTCAAGCTCATCCTACCACCATTCCGTCTCCCGAAACGTTCCCCGGCAGGCGTGGGCGAGCGACCTGGTGATCGTGAGCGCGACGCAGACCGAGGGGAAATTGAACGGCGTGGGGACCTGGACTGAGCTTGTGATACGGGTGTTTGTGATCGAGTTCGCGAGCGACCTCGAGAAGGGCTGCGGCGAGATGAGACGGAGTCCGACGACATTGTGGTTCACTTTGTGGTCGCGAGACGAAAGGGCTATAGAGCAGAATCTATAAAGCTAAAAGAGTGTAAGCATGCAATGTGCTAAACCGCGCGTCTTTGTGTTTCTCCTGTCGGATGCGTTCTGCTTGAGCTTCACGAAAACAACTAAAGAGATGAAAGGGTGCTACCGGTCCTGCTCCGGAGCCATCAGTTATACGGAGCCATCGGTTATACAGAGCAGTTCCAACTCTGCTCACCACACCTTGCATGGTTAAGGATATGTCAAAGAGTTATTTATTTGGTAACGACCATTCGCAGCGCAAGTCTATTGGGGAAGACTATGAAGGCTAAGGGACTAAAATCATTTTCTTGATTCTGATAGGAACTTTCAAACCCGGTCGAACTCCTCTCCTATCTACAATGCCCAATCTTTCCTTCAACCTTCTCCGATGGATGGAAGCCCAGAGTCGAGTGCTGTTCTACTATAGATGTTTGACCAGCCTGTCACGGGGAAGCCAAAGCATGCAGAATGACCATGTTGAGCGGGCGCTTCTCGCGCAAAAGCATACTGATGCTCATCTGCCCATGCTGGTCACAAGCAGCGCCACGGGTAACGTTACAGCCCATGCCGCAAGAAATGGTGAGATGTCGCTGCTGGTGCCATGGTCGAGGTTTTATCATAGTGATTCGAAGCTTTCAACCTGACGCCCTAGGCAGGAATAGGTACCGTCGTCCAAACGGTCTCATGCACGACCCCATAGAAGATGCATGATGGCGCAAGCAGCGGAAATCGAGGGGGAGGCGCCTTATGTCCACCTGCACGGCTCTGGTCTCTGCCTGTTTCGCTGTTTTGCTTTTCGGTGAAGGATGCCCGCAGATTAAGGGCTGCGGGGAGCAAAAGCCTGCCCCACCACAGGAGCGAATTCGAAGCCCAACTCTCAGCCTTGACAACAATCATCCTCCGCCCCCCATCACCTCATCCACAACCTATTGATTGCTTAGCCCGGCCATCTACTTCCAGAGTTGAAGCCGCCTCCGATCATCCATCCCAAGCCCAGATCAATCCATCCCTTAGGTGCACCCACTCTGCTCCTATTGTCCAGTTCGAGCCGCTTTCAAAACCATGTCCTGGCAAGGTGAGTAATAAACCCTTGTTTATAATGACACGATGCTGACACGGCCTCAGCCTACGTCGACCAAAGGTATTTTTGCCTTTCTCCTTCCAGCAGTGTACTTGCTAACATCTTGCCTTGCCGGCAGCCTTGTTGGCACTGGCAATATTGATAAAGCTATCATTTGCGACGCGACAGGCAAAACCATCTGGGCCGCAACCCCGGGTTTCTCTGTATGCCACACCTTTCCGCCTTCAGCCCATATACCATGTACTGTGGGCTATTACTGCGCTTTTTGGCTACTACACAATACAGGGCGGCAGCAGCAGATGATACTGGGCATGGCTAATAGTAGTCCAGATCCCAACCGACGAGAGGCAGACAATCGTCGATTCATTCAAGGACAGTGGTAGCGTCAAGCAAGTCGTCGAGAAGGGTGTCCACATAAACGGCGAGAAATATGTCACCTTGGATTCAACCGATGACTCCCTGAAGGCGAAGAAGGTTGGTAACTAGACTGTTCATCGAGTTGGCCTTTTCACGTCTTCACACTCCGATAGAATTCATATATTAATGTATATCTTTATACAGGGTAAGGAAGGCATCGTTGCCATCAAAACGACCCAAGCTCTCCTTATAGGCCACCATCCCGCCGATATCCAGACAACTGTAGCCTACAGTTCCGTAGCAGAACTTGCGGAATACCTGATCAAAGTTGGTTATTAGCGACACTCATTTCAGACAACACTCTGCGTGCCGTCCATTTCTCTGTGTGCGTTGTTGATGTTGTATTTTAATTGCATACCCTTAAGAAGGGCTTGGGATCTGGCTCATAGAAGCGGAGTGGAGTGAAATTGGAGGCACCTCACTTTTATCTTATCAATTCAAGGAAACATTTGGCTCTCCAGCCATCAACTTGTCTTGGTTATCGCACTAGGAACATCTTAGCATCGAACACGAGAGGTTTAGTAGCAGGCTTCTCGTTAGTCTTACTGCCCCTTCTTCCAGTCTTGGACTCAATCTCGATTGCCCTCTCATGTATCTTTTATTTGAAACCACAGCCGATTTCAAGTGAGAGGATCATATTTGAATTATTGGACCCAGACGTCAGACCTCCTTTCCAAGCTCCCGCACAAGGATCGCGCTCAGCGGTTACAGCACTCCTAAAACCAGCCTCAAAATTCCCTCAAGTGCTGATACTTTAACCACTTGGAACAAGGTCATGGGCGCTAGTAGCTTGCTTTTAAGACATTCCCGTGCAAATAGGTGCAAAATATATTATTTCACTGGCATGATTCTCTTCCTTCCACTTGAAATCATGACACTAGCCTGCTAAGGTTTAACCTCTTTTTCCTTACAAGAGGAGTTCCAGTGTGTTCGATGCAACGAAATTTACTTATTAAGGAGAGAATTTGGAACTTTTCATCATTTACACACCAAAACAAACGAGTAATCATATACACTAAGAGAGACGCCATTTGCATAAGTGATAAATAAGGCAAACCAATCAGGCCAACAGGAAACTAACTAAGCCATAAACTTCCAACTATAGTACCACAACAGGGCAATTTCCTAGATACGCTGCTTTTCTAACTCGCAGGTATTTTATCCAGTTTTCCAAATAATACCAATCAGACTCTCATATCTCCCAACTGCTTAACCACCTTCTCATAAAATTGCCTCTGGAGTTCCGCCCCAATTTCTTCCCGTCTTTCGTCTGCACCCTCTATTAGCCCAAATGCTAGTGGGCCTTCCAAGCAAGCCTTCACAACCCCTTGCACCGTGTTGCCCAAGTGACTTCGCACATGTTTCAAGTAACCTTCCTTTTCGTCTAACAGACGACTGCGAACTTTAATCGTTGTGCTTGGCCGCGCTTCGTGCAAATTTGGAATTCCAAGTACTTGGTCAATGGGTTTCCAATAGGCTATTTCAAGCAGAACCACGCCAAGGCTGTACAGGTCGTAGCTCTTCTTAAAACCACCTGCAGATGCCGTCTCACGGTTCCCAGTGCCCTGGACACGCGGGTGCCGATACAAGTCTGATGCTGCATTTTCAGGAGGCTTCTCTGTCATGTCCTCATTCTGGGCGGGTCGAGAGTAGTCAAAGCCGGAAATGTAAGGCGAGCCAAAATCAAGGTCGCGTGCACCCGTATCACTGAAAAACAAGATGTTGCTACTGCGTAGCCCCTTGTGTAACCAGTTCACTGCATGCAGGCGCTCAATACATTCGGCAATGCGGCATGCGAGCGTGATGCGGTCCGTCAGTGAAGGGATCTCAGTTTTCTGGGAGGGGTCACGGAGAAGCTCGAGAAGAGAGATCGGCCTCGTAGATGGGTGTACGCCAGAGGGCTTCTCAAAGACGAGTCCAAAACGGCAGCGGTCTTCGCCCACTGGGTCGATGTCGCGGAAGTATCCTAAGCAGTGAGGGGCGCGGAACTGGTCTGTGCGGTTATTCTCTTTCAGAAGAGCAGCGAGTGCTTTGACACGTTCATGTACTTTGTCGTCCGGCCCCGAGTTGAACGTTAGCGGATCATAGGACTTCCATTCAATCCAGACCTGTTGTTTGCGCTGTGACGGCGGTTGGTAGTAAGCTTCTACACGCTGGCTTTCACTAGTATCTTCTGTCTCCTTGTCGATTACGGTGATATCGTTCTTGTTCAACTCTACTGATTTGATCTCAGATGCAGTGTGGCCCAGAGCAAGATCTTTGGTAAACTCGTCCGTCAGCTCGTCGGTATCAATAGCTGAATTAAGAGCCTTAATCTGCGCTAGTGCAGCAAGATTGTGCATGCTAGGCTTCTCAGCTCCAACCTCTTCTTCCTTATCTGCGAATCCGCGGGCCTGAAGGAAGGCCCGCAGAGGGTCTGTTGGTATGCGACTCCTGGAGCTCTTTAACGTGAGTGCAGACTCAAAAATTTGCACCAGCTGCTCAATCCTGCCGTTAAGCTGCATAATCTGGAACTCTGTTCGCGTTTGCTTACTGGCAAGCGTCTGGAGTTGACTAGCATTAAGCATCTCACGCATGAAATCATTGAAAGCCGAGAGTTTTAAGATAAGAGTCTCGACTTTGGTTTTATCCCAACTTGCCCAAGCCAGCCGTTTTGGAAATGTTCGAGTCTTTTTGGCCCAGTCTAGCGACTTCCTCAAGAGTGCCTCCGACTGTGGGAAGCGACTTTGGAATTCGGAATCGACCCTGCTGATCCCAGGAGAAATCGGCTCCGTTGGTGAATATGCCGGAGGATCTGGAAGAACGCCATTGGGCTCTTCGATGTCTGTAAGAAGAGGACGTCGAAGTCTTTTGTACTTCTCATCAACTCTCCCAAACTGTTGAAGCAGCTTGTTTTGCTGGTCCAGCACGTCCAAGAGAAGGCCTTTGCTTGCATTACTGATAAGCAAATGATCATCTTGCTCGTCAAGCTGGACTACATGCGCCCAATCGAGTAGACGGTATTGTTCTGTCTTTAATCGGACTCTGAGGTATTGGAACTCAGCCGGCATGTTCTTGGCATCCGTTATCAATTGATAGCCTGATGTCTCGTTACGCGCTGCCACAGGAATAAGAAAGGAAGGTGAATATACCTTGGACACATCCTGAGAAGACCTGGAAAGTCAATGATGCAACACTTAACAGCAAGCCTAACTCCGCCATAGTTACAAGGCTAGGCCGTAACTAAGGAAATGACAAGTAGAAGAAGCAAAAACTCAATAAAATAGAAAGAGAGAAAGCCCTAGAGCTGAGCGCAAGAGTTATATATGTTTGGTCAAGCTCTGCAGCGTAAAGCGTTCGAGCAGGAACGCAGAAGGCTGACAGAAAGCCTTGAGGGGAGCTACGCTTATAGCCATGTCACAGGAGACGCCGTGGCGAGGCAGAACTCAGCCCCATATTATTTGGATCGCCATGCAGGCCTGAGGCTGCCCAACAAGGGTGCTGAGGCCAACTGGGTGCTGTAGTAGCATTGAAGGTATCTATATAATGACTTTCTCGACTTGGCTTGATTGATTGACTGTTCCGGTAGCATATTCCGATAATAATTCTTCGTGTGGGTATGGGGTTGGTGATACACCCTTGAGAAGAGTGTCGCACGCGTCGGTAAGAAAGCAGTGCACAGCCCGCATTACCACCAGCAGGGCTACCTCCTCAGCCACAGTGTTTGTGCCTATACGCTTCATGAGACAGTCCTGCCGCAACCCCAGGCAGGCACGGCGGGCTTGCCATCTCAGCCCGTAACTGGCCTCTCAGCCCTCTCACGCACGATTGGTTGGCACCACTCTACGGTGAACATGATTGCGCCACTATCTTCAGATTGCCAATTCATGGTGGGCCATACGTAAACCGCCGACGCCTAAAATTCATTTAAACGGCACTAAGGCTTGCATATCTATATTTTTATACTAAAAACCTTAAGATTTTGACTATTTATATTTATATTATTTAGTATATAAATAAAGCTTAAGTTTATTTAGTAAGTAAAGTTTATATATTAATTTTTGGGTAGTGGTAGAGGGACACCTCTAATTGATATGCAGACACCCCCAATTGATACACGGACGCCCTCCTGATTGAGTTTAGTTCCTTCTGCATCGCGAAGCGACAGCATTCTCTCGCATTTGATCCTCCACTTCTTCTTTGGGATCCTGTAGTTGTGAACGCCGTCGCGGTCGCCCAGTAGGCTCTACAAATAGCAATCGCGTTAACAACTCTATCCGCCGAGAGCCATTAGTATTTGAGTAAAATACTGCACGCGGGCATGGGCGTGGACGTGGGTTATCTCATGAATCAGACGCTCCGCAAAAGATTTGTTCCGTGACACGGGGTAACGCATAGACCCTCCTGCTAACTCCTAGACCAATTAGAACAGCGCACTAATTTCAGCCCCCTGCGCACCCCTATTACCTAACAAAATCTTCTGCGGAGCGTCTAAGAGCTTATAGGCGTCGCTTTTGGTGCGAAATGAATGTTTTAAAAATTAAATTTTGTGTATTTCTACGAGCTATATCCCAACCACAATAGTTATAATATATATGTTTAATGTAATAGATTCTTTAGGTAATTATATCTTTATAAATATATACTATAACCCTATATCTAGAATACTAAGGGGCGAGATACATCGTCGCAAAACGTAAGTTAGATTCTTAACGGAATCTTTACTAAAACTTAACTAACTGCCTATATCCAACTTTCCACACAATAGAGCTATAATATTGCCATAACGTAGAGGCGATAGAGAAGACAAAGAGCTTTTAGCTCGTAGTATTTTAGAGATAATTAGACCTAGAGAAGTACGTAAGTTTTAACAGTAAGGCAAAATCGCAATAAAACTAGACTAAAACTGACCGACTACCTATATCTAACTTCTTGTAGAATAGAGCTACGATATCGCTATAATATAGAGGCGATAGAGAACAAAAAGAGCTTTTAGCTCGTAGTATTTTAGAGATAATTAGACGTAGAGAAGTATATAAGGTATGGGGCTTCGAGCAGAGCTTCGAGCAGAGCCTCGTGCAGAGCTTCGAGAAAAGCCTCGTGCAGAGCTTCAAGAAAAGCCTCGTGCAGAGCTTTGAGCAGAGCCTCGTGCAGAGCTTCGAGCAGAGCAGTGAGGTAAGATTGCGACCGACGAGTTTTGCGACTGACGATTTTTACGACCGATGAAAATGCAACCAACGAAAATACGACTAACTAATATAGCTACGACGTCGTCATTTATTGCAATAGATAGAGAAATTAAAGAGCTCCTACCTTATAGCATTTTTATAATAACTAGATATTATAAAAGGGTTAAGATAGAGCGTTATAATGGAAGAGTTATCGCCTAATAAGAAACAATGATTTCGCATACAAAGGGCGCCCATAAGCTCTCAGACCCTTGGGGAGAAATTCCTCTTAGTGTGATCTAATTGGTCCAGGAGCTTGCAGGACTTGGCAGGAGTTAGTGCGCTTGTCTGACTGGCTCAGGAGTTCGCAGGTGTGGTGCTAAGGAGTAGCGCTGCGCCGTGGCGCAATTTCTCCCCGGGGGTCTGATTTATGAGATAAGACGTGGGCGCCCGCGGAGGCAGTTCGTAGAGGTGTACCTAAATTAGTAGTAGGAGTTAAGGTACACCGTGGGTGCCTTATCAGGTGTCGGCGGCAGTATTCAATATGCTTTCAAAGGCCAGGAACTCTGCCCTTTCACGAGGACTTTACTAAGGGCTCCCTTAGTGTATTCTAACTTTGATTTGAATTCTACTAGTTATACTATAGTTGAAATTAAGACTTAATCGAGGCGTTATATTTTGTAGTGCACAGGAATATACTATACAATTGGGAAATCACGTGAAAAGAACCACAGATGTAAACAACTCAAATTCACGTGATATTCTAACTTGATCAGGAGGAGTGTCCCTCTACCGCTACCCTAAATGAAAGCTTTAAATCGAAGCTTTAAATCGTGGTTCGAGTGAAGCTTTGACCGCGATATTTTGAATTTTGGCGTTGGTGGTTTGGTATGGCCCACCATACAATTTGGCCGAAGACGGATGAAACAGAATAAGGGACCTCGAATTTTTGCTCGTTCCCTACAGCCATCACCCCAACATGCTATTACTTCTGCAGGCCCCCGATCCCTTTGAGCCACCCTCGTTCTTCTATCTCTTCGTGACCTGCCCTATTAAGCTGCTGCTCCAGCGCGCATACCGCCTCCTCACTTATCTCCGGACAGCTCCCACGCCACTTGATCCATCAATCCGCATAGTCTGTGTATCAGACACGCATTCATTAACCTCCGATGTACCCCCGGGTGATATTCTGATTCATGCTGGAGATCTTACGAATAATGGCAGCATCGCCTCTATTCAGGAGCAACTCAATTGGCTGTCTTCATTGCCACACACACATAAGATTGCCATTGCTGGCAATCATGATACCTTCCTTGACCCTCGCACACGGCCATCCCTCCTGGAGTCCGATAGAACGGGCTACTTAGATTAGAAAGATGTTCGATACTTACAGCATAGCGCCATCACCCTATCAATCTCCCTACCACCACCGCCTTCTCCATCCTCTCAGCCTCCCAGCCCTTCCAGAACCCATCATGTACGCATCTATGGCGCGCCCCAAATCCCCGCTTGTGGTCCGAGTTCCACATCCGCCTTCCAGTACCCTCGGGGCCTAGATGCTTGGTCCGAGACGGTTCCTGAGGATACTTCTATCCTCGTCACGCACACCCCGCCAAAATACCACCTTGATCTACCCCTTCCGTCGGGCATGGGCTGTGAACACCTCCTAGCTGAAGTCAAACGTGTAAAACCGGCCCTCCATGTATTTGGACATATCCACTGGGGCGCCGGACAGCACATATGTTGGTGGGATGGCTGCCAAGAAGCATATGAGCGAGGGATGCAAAGGAAACCGGGCTGGAGTCGGGGATTCCTAGATTGGCGGTTATGGCGTGAGGTTGTGAGAGTAGTTGTGTACGGCCTTAAGGGTTTGGTGTGGGATAAAGTGTGGGGTGGGCAAGGGCGAAACACAAGATTGGTGAACGCCGCTCAAATGATGGGAAATTCAGGGAAACTAGGCAATCCAGTTCAAATCGTGGAGATATAGAGAAATTATCTGCCTGTCGTTTGATAAAAGGAATCAACCTAGAATGAAAGGAAGCAGGAGAGGTTGCTAAAATTTGCTGAGCAAGAGAGCGGCCAGTATGAAATACGACTGGATTCATCACTTGCAGGCGACCAGGACGTAATAACATTAGCTCCGAAGGCCATACAGAACGCTCAACCGCTATGCGTTTGTACTACGGGTCATCCGCAGTAGTACAGCTACTGTTTTCAATCCTACGAGTTAACTTCGCATCAGCCCAAGGCACTGGATTTATTTGGCCCAATGAGTCTCCGAGTAATTGTACTGGAATGAGACTAAGGTATGAAGCACAGTTCCACTACATCGGTCCTCTATTCAAGCTTTTACATTCCTCGAACTCTATGCAGAAGTAAGATCAACTTATTTCTGACAACAAGACCGAAACCCGGTTGCGGCTAGATCATGGTTCCAGGACTACGCTGTTATGGTCGGCTTTCATCTATCTTGCCGTTTGGCGTTGCAAGCGGCCAAACAGGCAAAGGCGCTAAAAAACATATAATATGGGCTCGTATTAAGGATACTCCTGATTTCTAAAGCTTACATCTTGTTTTTAGAGAAAGATCGAAGGTCAAAAGGCGTATCTTCGTCCCTCTAGACGTTGTCAAAATGTATTATCCAAGCGGAGTCTTTGCTATTATTACCACCACAATCTCTTGTACCACATCTGTCCCAGCTGGTCCGAGCTATGACCCATCAACACTGATTACTGATGCAATTAGCGGCCTTCCGTCATGTGCAGTAAGTGGTTTCATCTAAACATTCTAAATTACAGCGACGACTGCGTATTAGGAGGCATAACCATATGCTCTTACTGACCTACGGAACAGCAAACAGGTGTCATAAATACTATCGCAAATAGCAACTGCAATCCTGCTGATCGATATTGCCTCTGCAGAAACACGGTCTTGCAATCGAACATTGCATCTGTCATCGTTCAAAGCTGCACCGGCACAGACCAAACCCGTAGGATTCCCCTTGTTACATCCTACGTTCTCTCCCTCCCTTACCCATACCCTGTCCTACGAGTATTCGCTAACTTCTTCCGCGCTATATAGAAGCTAGCACCTTTATCACTAACCTCTGTCCCAACATTGCGGCCGTAGTGCACCCCACTGTTACCACAAACACCTCTAGCAGTTCCTCCGCTTCCATTACCGTGGCTCCCACTCAAATCAGCATTACTAGCACTCTGAATTTAACTACCACTATCCCACCCTCATTGAATACAACGACTATTACTTCTACCAACTTCACCACGCCTCCGTTCGCCAACAACAGCACAGTTACCCTCTCTAGCCCCACTAATACAAATATCGTGACTATTTCAACAAACTCAAATGGCGAGGTCGCGACGGTCACGACTACCAGCCCTTTGGCAGCATTCACTGGCGCCGCTGTGACTCATACACCTCCGTTCGGCGCTGCGAGGTTAGGCTTTGTTATTGCTGGTATGGCGGCGGTGGGATTTATCTTTGCTGAATTGTGATTGGCTTATCGATTAACCCAATCATAGAGGAACCACCGGATTAAATGACTAGATTTTACTTGGTGCTTTTGGTGTTTTCCCCCCCGAGATGAATGCCGAGTAGAGGGGTATAAATGTAATGTTTAATATCATTTCTAGTTAAACATCAAGTCTGGGCTAGAAACTGGTTCCTAAATATTTTATTCACAAAAAGCCTTTAGTTGAGGCATGTAGTTATCATGCGAATTACTAAATGGGAAAAAACTTAGAGTGTCTAAGGACGCATTAGTGGGACGTGTCATGACGTCGTAAACTACATACATATCTCCTTAGTACTATAGTAACCCCATTGCGTGATTACCATTACCAAGAAATGATACATCTAATTTACAGAGGCAACCCTTCATCGACTAGGTCCGTCTAGCGCCTGCAACAGTCGTGAAACTAATGATGTTGAAAACAGATCCTACGCATTAAATTCTCTACTCTCTCCAATATCACAAATGTCGAACACGCCAGTTTCAGGGATGCTCTTTGCTTTTAATGCTGCTTTTAGTATGCGAGGTGGCTCAAGAACAGCTTCTTGAGTCAATACCCATGTGCCCCAATGCATGCCAAGCGCGCGACGGCATTTCGTGTCAGTAAAAATATTGACGCTATCAACCGGGTTTGCATGCATTGAAGACATGATGAAACGTGGCTCATAGGCTCCAATAGGGATGAGACCTAGGTCGAATGGTCCCCTCAGAGCACCGATTTGTGCAAAGGCAGGACAATGTGGGTATTGCAATTTTGGATCGTAGTCATCCGAGCCAACCGGGAGCCTAGGAACAGTTCGGTAGCCTGTATCACTACAGAAAAATTAGAATCATAGGTTTAGCAAGGGGACGTCGCCGAGGTAGTGATGACTAAGGGCTTTTAAACGCATAGAACACATAGCGCCTACCCTGCAAACCAGACTTTCTTCCCACAGCTTTCTACACTCCACGATGCCCACAATGTGTGGTTTCTGTCAAGAAGCCCCCGCGCGCTTGTGTGTTGGCAAGGTAGACAGCCAATCGTTGCTGTTATAGTTTCCGGTCCTTCATTCGTCTTCGCTTTCCCACCTTCCATAACCGAGACCTCGCTGATCATGGACTTGGAAGCGGGTTTCATGATTGTCAGCTTGATATCCCGCGACTCCCACCAGTCTAGCTCCGTCACGTTGTGGATCCCACATTTAAGAAACCATTTTTTATTTCCTAGTGGAACAAAGAAATGCACATTTGGATGCTTCTCCTTAATTTTCATAATTGTGGGGTGAGATAGGTGGTCGTAGTGGTTGTGGGATATGATGACCGCATCGATAGAGGGGATATCGAGTATTTCACAAGGTATATCCGTATATCTCTTAGGACCCATGAAGGTGAAGGGTGAACATCGCGGAGTAAAAACAGGGTCAAATAGCACACGGAGGCCGCCTGGAAATTCGACGTAATAGCAGGCATGGCCTAGCCAGGTCGCCCGCAACGTAGAGGATTCACGGGTTGGGAGGAATGTCGGTTTGTGAACAGGAACTGTCGGTGGTGTTGTGTCTGGCCATCGGCCTTGCCCAGTGAAGTATCGCCTGTGAAAGAATGAGCCTTGGCCTGCTAATATTAAACGAGTACCGCCTATACCATGCTATGGTCAGAATAGTTGTGGGCCCAACTGTGTTCTTGTATGAGTCCCAAGGGTTTTGGAAGCCTTTCCCGTGCTTGAGATGGTGCTTTAATTCCTTTGCATCTTCGGGCTCTGCTCCAGTAATCTGTGCAGGAGAAGTGACGGCTGCATAAAGTGTCGCAGAGGTGGATGCAGAGGCCATTTTCGCTGAGTGGTGGAAAGAATTAGACTTGGAGATGCTCTGATGGTTCTTGTACAGGCGGAGAGGATTAGGCAACAAAGATCGCAGCACCCAATGCATGTGGGATGATCAAGGGCTTCAATCAATAGCTATTATGATTATTTAAGCCAATCAGCCAGGTGAGATACCCTCCAATGCCTTGACAACACGAGCTCTGGTCGACGAATCTTACGCCTTCAACGATCGGTTAACCCTGTTAGGTGCTCCGATCCGCTGCTTAAATCCGAGCTCCCGCTTTTTCGTCCGGCGTGCAGTGCACAGAACTTTGAAAGTAATAAAGCCAATATCGTCAGCTTTGAAAAGCGACCAAAAAAGAAAAGTTTAGGTAATCTTAGTACCGCGCGGCAGACAGTTTGAAAAAGAAGATACATGCGATAGCCTTACAGGATTTTACACATCCGGTTTACGGAATGATAATAAGACCCCGCGATACAACTACTTTACCCCCCGACGTCATTAATTTTCCAAGGAACTTCCACGAATACAAAAAGCAGGAGAGATGAAATGCTGCACCCTAATGACGAGCAAACTGTCCCATTCAATCATCTCGAGTCTTTTCGAGAATTGTCCTGATCATCTCGTTGCCCAGTCTCGTAGCTTCTGGGAATCTTGGCGCAAAATACTTCTGAATCTGCTCAAATTTCTCTCGGTAGCCGTCCATGTGGCCCAGACTCACACGCTCACTCCAGTCCTAAAACAGGTCAGCTTAGCATTACTAAAGAAGAATCCCAGTACTCACTCTTGCTGCAAAGGTGAATTCGAGGTCATCGGCTCTGAAGGTATTATCTTCGATCGCCGTATCAATGACCTCTTCCAGGAGGTCTGGCTTGCGGAATAAATACTCTGTGATGCCAAGCCAAAGTCGAAAGAGCTAGTGTCGCAGTAAGGGCCAAGGTACAATGGGGACAAGATAGATAGACTAACCGGAGTAGAGCAGATCATGTGGTCATAGGGCACAATTCCCAACTTCCACCAACAGTCCACCATCGCCAAAAGGCTGAGATGATTGTTCTTCACTCGCTGCTCCGGTATTTCGCCCAATGAAAATCTGTCCAACACTTCATCCTTCAGTAAAAGGTCCGCCTTATTATCCCCTTTGAAGACGGCTGCTCCAGCAGCGTGGATGCGATCCGAAAGCTCTTTACGATGCCCTGCGAGCATCAGTTTGAAAAGTTCCGTGACAGACTCGGCATACTGTTTGATCTGCTTCTGAGCGGATGGATTCAGTATTGCCAAGCCAGCATATACGTGCCATTTGTTAGCATAGATACGTAGTGTCACGTTGATCTTGACGTTCTCAATCCCACCTAGATAGCGAGGTATCTCCCAAGGGAACTGGCGATTCGCCATCCATGCCGCTCCCATGCTGAGAGCAAATAAGTCAGCTTCTACCCACACTGGAAGGTTAGGGCGCACCTTAGGAAAGCCGCATGCGTAACGGCTTGTGTATCCGCGGTAATACGGTCATGCTGGGCGGCGGTAAGATAGACGTGCTTAGAGCCGAAACACGAGAGAATCTTTTCGACCAGAGTGAAACTTTCGTCAGATGCTTTATGCTTAATAAGAACCTACTAAGAGTTCAGCGCCTGCAAGGCCTGCAATTGGTTAATAGCAGGCTGCATACTAATGGCTGGCCTTTTGGATCAACGCCAGGCCCATGCAGAGAATGGCACGACACAATGTGAACATCGCCTGGAAGATGTTTCTCAAAGGCTGCAATTTCCGGAGCCTTGCAAGAAGTTTGGCCGCCCACAATAGCACCGAATTTCGTAGCTGGAAAGAGTATTCAGCAAGAGAACGGGAAGACTGGAAGGGACCTCATACAAGGTCCAAAAGTTTCCACGACTTCGTCAATATTTTTGGCTTCTACACTGTAGATGATATAGTCGCTAGATCGGGAGACGAGATGACCATTCGGCATAATGTAAACACTCGTCTAATAAATTCTCAGCCTGAAATATCCTATCAAATATATACAACTCCAATCCTACTCTTCCACCAAACTCCTCCACCAACTGAAGATATTTATCCGGTGTATCACAAGCATTGACCCTAGGGACCGTCAGTTCGGTACGAAAAGGAAAGACCACCGGCCGTTCTATTGTATCAGATATAATTAGCATACGATCCTCATCCATCAATCGGGCAGGATAAAGCATATATATACGGAAGGTTTTCAGGCAAAATAAAAATTTAAGGTAGCTGAGAATTTACATCAGTGACGACCCATCCCTAGGCTTCAAAACCAGAATGGCAGTGAAGACAAAGAATGGGCCATACTCGAGCCAAATGCACTCAAGTCATCATAAAATGCGGTCATATGGAAGAGAAAGTATTGGCTTACCTGAGGATGAGGAACTGCTTCTAAGAATCGTGAACGCGGAAGCCTACCTCCAGCCGGCATCGCTGATCCTTCTTGCATACATCTTCCCCATATCCCCCATACCAATAATCCCGACAGACTTCCCCTCCACCATGCTTGTAAGGGAGTTGAGAAATCCTTCCAGTCTGTGGTGAGGTCGAAGGAGAGACGGTGCAAAAGTGAAAGAGGTTGCGCTGAAATACCCTTCTCAGCATGGACCAGGTCCCACGAGCAAGCGAGTCCAGAAAAACTTGGCGAAAACGCACACCGAATATTAACGCGCCAAACTCAACCAGCCATACTCATCAACCTCATCTCGACAATCACCTACAAGCAAACATGCCACCAAAGAAGAAGGTTGAGCGCGGTGCGCAAGAGAATATTCAGCTCGGTCCTCAGGTTCGCGAGGGTTAGTTGCGTTCGCATGCACTCAAATTTCTCATCGTCGGCTAACCATTTCAATAGGTGAGGTCGTTTTTGGCGTCGCCAGAATTTTCGCATCGTTCAATGACACCTTTGTCCATGTCACCGATCTCAGGTATATTCTTCTGTGGGGAGGAAGCGACATGGCAGGTTAGGCTAACATTCTGGGTGATTCCAGTGGCCGCGAAACCATCAGCCGCGTCACAGGAGGCATGAAAGTTAAAGCTGATCGTGATGAGTCCTCACCGTACGCAGCTATGCTTGCTGCGCAGGACGTCGCTGCGCGATGCAAAGAACTGGGCATAACTGCCCTGCACGTCAAGATCCGTGCCACTGGAGGTATGCTAATTATCTCACTGTCCTAGCCATACCATCGTAACCAATTCTGTCTACAGGCAACGGCACAAAGACCCCCGGTCCGGGAGCTCAGTCTGCTCTCCGTGCTTTAGCTCGTGCAGGAATGAAAATCGGCCGAATTGAGGATGTCACACCTACTCCTTCCGATTCTACACGTAGGAAGGGTGGTCGCCGTGGTCGCCGTCTATAAGTGCTACTTGGTGGAGTCAATTCGTTCATGGACCATGAGTTTGATGACAAATACGCGGGGAACGGCCTTGGCCTGGTCTCCATATTCGATGCTTGTCACATAGCTGGATTAAACGCCAAACCAATTAAGCAATTAGCATAGATGCTGTGACTGTGCCAGCTTCTTGATCTGTATGGCCCATAGTAGCAAACATGCACTTAATATTCCCTAACTCCCGATCACGTGATAACCAATACGGAGCGGTAATAGTGCTTTATTCTGCGGATCTCAATCTTAAACTACAATATCTTATCAATCCAAGGTGCTCGGAAAACTTGACCCTGCCAGAAATTCCGACAAGGTAACGCCGCAACTTTGTAATAGTGACGTACTTGAATTACGCTCTGATCCTTCGTGGCTTTAGGGCTGAAAATTCCTTTGAAAGGCAATTGTGCTCCATCCACTGCACATTGGCAAGTCATTAAACATTGATTATTTGGTTAGATCACCTTGAGCGCTCTAAACTAGAGTGCTGTCTTTATAGCCATCACACAAACCATCTATTACAGCGGCTTTAAAGTTACAGAAACGCTTATCGACTCTTGTCTTTCACTATCAATGCTGTGATGGATCCACTTACCCACACTGCATGTGTTCTCATGCTTAACCTCCCACCCTCCTCCCTGGGTGGCATTGATTTGCTGTCGTTTACGACGACCCCTCGCTTCTGTGGCATCAAAAATTTACCTCCTGGGTGGCATTTCACTTTCACATCCAGCAGCGCGTCTTTATCTGTACGTCACGGCGCCTGGTTCTATGTTTCCGACGCCAACGCGCCGCCGCAGATTTTCATCAAGAAATGGGACCCTACAGCAGAAGATTTTGTGGCCGAGAGCTCTGAGGCCGAATACCGGCGCTGGCGCGCCAATTTAGGTTCCGTATGGCGCGAGAGGCTAACGCCGTACAGACAACATATCGGGCCGAGCAGGTTCTCTTCGTCTAGTTCGGACACTGAAGAAGAGTCTGATGACTGGAAGCAATTGACTGCACGAATCACTCCTGAGCTGCTGTCAAGAATCACGGGCGCAACCCCTGATCATTGGAATCTCACATCCGCATCCTCCGCAGTCCAAGATTCTGATGAGATTCCCGGTCTTTCAAAAGCGGAAACAGGCTTCCAACATGAAAAGGAGTTGTATTTCCTTCCAATTGACTTAAAGCGAACATGGCGGGAAGGGGCAACGGGACGGGAACGTACGCAGGCAGCCCAAGACCGATCTTGGGCTCTAGGAGAATTGATTGACAAGCACTGCACTGGAAATGGATTACAGGATCGGGAATTTCAAGTCCTAGGCGAGCTCCAGTTCACGTTCTTGATGGTTCTAACGCTCAACAACCACTCATGTCTTGAGCAATGGAAGAGGCTACTCGGACTACTCTTAACTTGCCGCGAAGGCGTTAAAGAGAGACCAGTGTTGTTTGTGGAGGTACTGCGCAGCCTCAGGTTACAATTGAGTCATTGTCAAGATACAGAAGGTGGGTTGTTTGACATGAGCGATGACGGCGGCGGGATATTGAAAAGTTTACTCAGAAGGTTTAGGAGAGGGTTAGAAGAGGACGATATGAAGGCCAGTGCGGATGTTATAGATGGACTCACTGACCTGGAGGGATATTTGGGAATGGAACATGGATGGCAGTTAGATGATTCATTCGTAAAGCAAGGTATGCTGCAGTTGGAGGATGGGGAACGGGTTGAGATGGACGTTGGCGGGTTCGAAGAGGAGAATGAAAGTGGTGAATATGCTCCAATCATCGTCGAGCTAACGGCATCACAGATTGACTCCATGGAAGGAAATGAGTCAAATCATAGGATACAGAGCGCAACGAACGAGGATGATTCTGAGCTGGACGAGATGGATGTGCGATATTAGGACGGGAATTCTGCCAATGAACCCCCTAAAGTAAGAAGGTCAAATTACATCAGACCCCCTCGAACAGGATGCGGATCAAAAGTGGAAGACACAGTGGCGCTAAAAGCGTAGCACCAGATCAAGAACTTGTCACTCGGGGTGACACCTCACTTGACTATTTCAGCCAACAGGTGTTTCTTACTAAGACAAACGGTTTTTTCAACCCCTTCTTAATAAATTAAAATCTTAGCTTTCCTAATATATAATTTACTCTATTGGCTCAAGTTAAAACTATACCTTTTCTAAACTTTACTTTTTGCTCTAGTTTAGATATTTTTTAATAGCGTTTACTGTAATCGGTTATACCCCAGGAATACTACTTGGTAGTTAGCCTGCCTACGTTTACCTATTCTAACTAGCGTACGACATTTGGTGAGGTGTTCTGGAGTGGGGAACGAGACCTAGCCCGCTTGTTGAGAAGTTTATCTTAATTTCAAATTAGTTCAAGTATACATATCGAACAGCCCAAGATGGCTAGCTATGCCACCCGTTTCAACACCCCGTTAGATAACAGCTTTACTATGCTACCACCTGCTCACAAAGGCACGCCACCCTCCTGATCAGAGTCACTCTCGCAACCAGCCCAAACGAATTTTGGCTCGAGTTGCAAGTTAACCTGACCGCTACAGCGAGGAGAGTCGCCGTCATCTCCGACACGCAAGTGGTCCACACCCGAATCATCACTTGTTGATCCGTAATCAAAGATATCAGAGCTACCTGTTAAAGCCGACGCTTCCCCGACGTCTGCACCCAATTCTATCTTTTTTTCCTGCCGCACAGACTCAGTGATACCAGTGACCGAATCCGGATGCCAGGCAGGTGGCGCCATTTTCTGCCCTATCTGATAAAGCGCCTCCCTCCGAATATCCCGAGTCATCGAGTTGAGAATATCTCTTTGGAAATTCTGGCTGATGGTATCGCACACGGCATCAAGGTCAGGCGGCCGCCAGTTCAGATATATTTTGCGATGTGAGGCTGGCTCTACGAACTGTTCAGGGTGGTGACGGAAGTAGAGCAGGCAGCAAAAGCAGGCCGATTTGCTGCAGGCGATGTACCGGTCAGCGTCCGCGAAATGCAGTTTGTTCTTGTGGAAGTGCTCAAGCACCTGGATCTCGGCATGGACGCGTGGCAAGAAGTTGGGGTTTGTGTAATTGTCGAGGAAGCGGCGGGACAGTTGATATTTTACGTCCATCTCCGCCAGCGCTTTCTGATAGCGTTCAAGGTCTGGAGAACCCGCGGGTAGCATGCGGACAATGATGCTGTCCAATCTCGTCTTTCCGTCCACTGATGGAGGTGACGCGGATTTCACAGGGGTGGGAATACTGCACACTTTGAAGCTGTAGAGGATGTCGGCGAGTCTTGAAGCGCAGGAAACCAGGGCCTTGACTGCTCGAATATGGTGCCCAAGTCTTCCGATATAGTGTCTCACTAACCCGAAGGTGATGTGTATAGCGTCTCTGCTAGATTTGTAGGGGGGTTCTACACTCAGCGTTGTAAGCAGACGCATGAACTCGGATTTCCGGCTGTCATATGCAAAGCGGCATAGGGAGGTCGGCTCCCGCAGGAGATCCTCCAGTTTTTTCAGCCACTCGGCCAGGCCGGTCACTGAAGAATAGACGGATATCAGCAATCTCAATGAAATTCGGGATGGTGTGGAGCTGTAAGATGGGTTCCTTAAACGTACTCTCCTCTGACTGACTTTTTGCGAGATTCCCCTGACACCTTTTAAGCAACGGGTTTAGAAGATGTCTGTACTTATTAATCCTTGGGGTTCCAAATTTAATGCATTCTATGGTGATATTGTCCGCTTCCTCCTGTACTTTCGAAGTTGCGGCATTGGAAATACCTCTCAGCTTCGCCAGAAGAACTTCCAGGAATGGAACAACTCTCTTCTGGGGGCTCGTGTTCGTGCCAACCCAAAAGACATATCTTTCCGGTGTTGACTCCAATCCGATGGCTGTGGCAGTATCGCCACCTTTATTATAATCGCATACATACGCTAGCTCGTTGAGAAATCTGCGTCTGAGTTCCTTAAGAGGCAGCTCGCAGATATTCTCGTCGGGGGAAAGCGCAGCAGTTGTATGCTCCCCTCTCGTACTTCCCAGCGTGTATAGTAAGACGAGAGGCTCGTAGAAGCGGCTCAGTTGACGCTCGCGCGGGTTCAGGCGAGGCTTTTTAAGAGACGCAGGACTGGTATTGTCGGATATGCTTTTGGCTTTCCCTAAATTCTTGAGATTCTTTCTGCGTTTAGGCATGATGGGAGGTGCTTAAAGGAGTCCGGGGATAGTAAGCCAACGCTGGTTGCTCGGATGACAATGATATTTCTAAATCGAGTGTTTCAACACCTTGGAGGCTTCCGGTGACGATTCAAGATGTCATGTCTGTGAACCCCGCATCAAACAAATCTTGGCTTCTGGGTCTGATTCGTTCGAAACAGACTGATCCCCAAGTTGTCATCCTCCAGTTCCGGAGCACTAACAGGTTCTACAGATGAGATGCTTTTATACTGAAAAATTACATACTAAAGCCGCCACCCTAAAGGCCCACACGTGTCTTATAAATTATTTTAGGTGCACGATTTTTTATATACCCACTCCGTGATTGGGTAGGGAGTAAGGTAGTGTTACCCACACCTACCCAACCCCTTGTAGGCCCTAGGCGCCATCATTTGCATCGGTCGGGGGCATTAATAATAGGGGCTAATGTTAAGCTGGCTACCTCCCTAGCGGAATTAGAAAGAATTCGAATGTGATGGTAAACGGTAGGGAGCTCAAATATAAGGCAAAAGGGGCTTGATTCTGTATACAGACGAATCCTCAAAGGGAAAAGGAGGATTCATAGCCTTAAGCGAAGCACGTGATGCGCAGGACATATTGTCTCGGTGTCTCACCTAACAGTAAATGTCTTCTGGAGTTTCTAGCAGCCCCAATAGGAGCTGTTAGGAGCCTGCCAACTGCCAGGAGGCATGAACGATTTGCTGATGAAAGCTCTATGAGCTCTGTACAAAGCTCTATACAAAGCCCTCTACGGAACCCTGAAGCTCTACTAATACGCAGCATTAATATGCTGAAAGGTCTCTACAAACACCTGCACAAACGCTTATACGAATGCCTGTAGGAACAAAATTTATAAGCGATCTAGGCGTGGAGTTTAACATCTACCAATGTGCTTTCTAACATTTTGTAATTATACCCTTTAACTAGACCTCAGGCCTCTTAGCAGAATGTTTAGAAAAGCCTTTTTTTATTTAGAGAAAGCTGTGAAGGCTTATATGCATATTCAACAACTAGACTAGCCGCGCCCCAGATTATATTTCTGATCATTTTTATTCGGGTAGAAATCTTCGATCAAGGCGGGAAGAAAGGGAAACACGTTTGGGGCAGTAATATCAATCAACAATCTCAAACCAGACAGGGAATTCCCCAATGCTAGAAACGGAAGGTCAGAAATCTTGATAGAACTGGGCGGCAATTTTTACCTGACGTACCACAAATTATATGGAAGTTAAATGAGCCAAGAAGTGAATTAAATGGGTTTACATGCAAACCAAAACCTAAAAGACATAGTACAAAGCCGGGGAATTTTTCAACGCCAACCAGAGAACGAATCAATGCATATGTGCGAAATTGTCGAATCAAAATAGTGAATGCTAATGGGCACCACTTAAGGATTCTGGATAGAACGCAAACCTCCTCAGCTCCTCCTCTCCACCCCAAAAAAAAGAATCTAGGTTCGAAATCCCATCTAGCCATGAATATGGACTTCGGTAGTTCCGCTACGATGCCAGGTGGCTAGAAGAACACCGCACCGGCCGCACTTGTGTTGAACATCCTTGAGCGAGTTCATGACGTATGGGATACAACCCAAGCAGAAGAGAAAGCAAAGACCAAGAGCCCAGCCACTGTGTTAAAGAAAAAAAATGGCGTTAGCGCATGAATAAAAAGGGTAGTGCCTGCCATGTCCACATAGGGGAAATGTGGAACCTTAGGTAAAACATACTGTGTGGTATTGCCTATCTCATAGGATACGTTTGTCATGCCGCGCTGCCCGCATGCAGGACAATCAGCTGGAGCTGGTGCACGGCCTAAAGAAGCTATGGGCGTCGCGTTCTGGTAAACAGTTCCGGATTGCTGGGCGGGAGGCATGCCGGGGTGGCTTTGCTGCTGATACTGTTGCTGCTGCTGTTGCGGTTGTGGTGGCATGTAAGCGCCATGGGGTTGTTGCGGAGGCGGGGTCTGCACGTATTGCATCTGGGGCTGTGGTTGCTGGTACTGATGCATTTGGGGCTGATTCGGGTCCTGGTATATCGGGGGTTGACCAGTCACATCAGGCGACTGAGGATATTGATTCATTGGGACTATCGAAAAAGTTAGATGGTTTAAGCATTATCTTTTGCCTCTTGCCAAGAAACGACGAGGAACAAACGGTGGAGGCTGTGCTTCAGCCAAAACTGAGGGCATTCAGAGGGTAAGTTCGAGTGTTAAGGCCATTTCAACGTTATGCGCAGAGTACCAATTGGATGAGGAATGGTGCTTTCTTCCAGCGAAAACATATACTTTGTAACAAGAGCGGGAATATTGATCTCACCCGTATTTTTCTCCATTATGATTGTATAGCTGTGAGTAAGCCGCTGTGCTGATGATGGGAGGTGGAAAGAGAGGCGGCTTCGCGCAAGGTCGAAATAATAAAATGGCGTAAATGATTGACGAAGAAAGGCTTGAAAGGCTTAAAAGGCTTGTGAAGAGGATTAAAAGGATTCCAGAAGCAGGCAACGGAGGAGAAGTGTCGCTCTTTTTATTGCAAGGTATTGTTAAACGCGCTTGGCCCCAAGAACAGCCACATGCAGGGCTGAGAGACATGGTGTCGTCCAGAACAGGCCAGAGCAGGGGCTATCCCGTTCCACAAACGCCCCCATCATTTCAGAACTCAGCTGAAAGCATTTGGGCCAATCGACGCCGCCACAGGGGTTAGACAGCAGGACTCCTGCGCGTACGGGGCGGTCTGAATAAACTTGTGGGGCGTCCTGCCGGAACCAGGAAATTATGATTGGCACAGCTTGTACGGGCTCCAGTGTCACACAGCAATTCCAAGTCACTAGTCAAGTGCACCATCCTACATAGATACTATGCGCTTGCTAAAAGAGCTGTGAAAGGCAAAGCCTTTGTTTTTTAAGCTTAACTATAAGAGTTAAACTTGAAATTCTCTAGTGCGTGCAAAGCGAAATTGCTGTGTGTGTTGTGCGCGCACACAAGGGGAGGGACACTTGAGCTCGTGCAAGCTGTAACCAAGCCGCTTCAGCCCCAACTCCTGGGCTTGGTTCAGGTAGATTTGAGCTTGACCCCCCTTAACCACAGGGGAAAACAAGCATTTTGTCATATCGAAAGTACCAGATCACTGACTAGGCGTGGCGCGGAATATATATGAGAGGCTCTATAAGGAAGAATCTATGGAGCTCGATCGCTCGAGAAGATATCTACAAGGTGACCCGTGACTGGCCCGAGCACCCAAGAGACTACCCGCCCACCCTTGCCAACTGCCATTTTCGGATGGCCCTTCGGAGTGCACTGCGGCTGAGGGAAAAGCTTGTGTCGTCAGATGGCATTGTCTACTTAAGCAGAGTCTGGCCTTTCTCTGAGGAAACTACTTAGAGAGATTGAATAATGCTATGACAGAAGACTAAGTCTCCCCTCTATTCTAGAGCGCTGCGAGAGAGAAGGAGCAGGCCGTTGAAGACATGGGTTCTTAAATGATACACTGTGTTGGCTTGGCGGTGCGGGGATCGTCGTGATTGGTACTGATTGGAAGTTAGTACAGCTTTGCCCAGGCACAAATTCTATTTTTATCTTTATGCATACTTGGCGCATCCAGTTGAAAGCGCGTGTTGATCGTAGATCAAACTGCGCGAATTTATACCCAAAAATACGTTAAAATACGTCAAAATGGTCGTGCTTATTACTTTAAAGATATAAAATTGTACCGTTTGATCGCCAAGATGGTGTGCTAATATTTGGTCCTCTAAGCGTACCAGGTATGATTAGTTACATAAAGCAGGAGCCACAGCCGAGAAAAGATCCTGGCAAGGAAGACACTAGGGGAAAGCTATTACTGCATACGCTACTTAAATAATGCTGCTTGGTTGAAATGATTGAAGTATAAATGCACCATTATCATTCCTTCCCCTCGATCTGCGCACCCTCTGGTTTCTGGTCTCTCTCAATCAGTCCCTTGTCCGCGGTCCCTCCCGCACTTACAGCTCTATCAACCCAGCCTTCCCCCCTTAACATGCCCAATCCTTTTCTCATGATGCTTTCACTAACCGCCTTCGGATTGAGTTCGTAAATTGTATTCACTAGAGCTAGACTCATCACAAGAACTAAGACGTCTCCGTTTTTGACGCCCCGCCACCACTCATGCTTGACGCCGACCTTCCATAGAGAGTCTATGCTCAGGCGGGCTGAATCCATGAAGTTACTTCGACCGGACTTGCGCTCAAGGAAAGCCCACATACCGCCCAAGAAGCCGCCAAGAAACCAGCGTTGCGTTGGTAGAAAGGTGAGTGGGAGAGTGTGCTGGAAGAGGCAGATGGAGGCCCAGCTTGTCCCAATAGCGCCCGTAATAAACAGGCTCATGCGAAGAGTACTCTTCACAAGCTGATTGAGCTCTGAAACCGGGAACGCTAGGAAGGACTTGTATCGGGTGAAGCTCAAGGCGGTGAAAATTATGGTGACGAAGCGGGCGACAACGGGGAATGCACGGACATAGTAAGATATGTACGTACGGAGGCATGAAGGGTCTTTTGGATGCAGGAGGGCACAGGAGAGAGACTTAATGGCTGGATGAGCAGGCGCGGTTATGGGAGAGATAGAGCTGACGGTCTTTGGGAGTGTCTCAGAGGCGGGGAAGAAAATTGGGGAAGTGAAAACCCTGCAAAAGTTAATGATGTGATGCAAAAGGCGTTATTCTGGGGAACCTACGGCCAACGTAATCGGGATATCTCCGCCAAGCTATCCACAATTTCGAATGTGTTTGGCCACTTTAGATGCTTTGGGTAGCTCTTCGGTCTCTTCTGGATGTACTCGGGAGAGTTTTCCAGGAAGAAATTGCCATAACTTTCCGGGAAGCAGTCCCTATCAAACACGAAAGCGTGCAGGAGCTGTCCACATCCCGCTGGCATTAACAGCCATGAACCAAACCACCATGGACGGTTTTGAAACCACCCTTCGTCCTCCAAGCCATTGTACAGGAACTCTAGCGCCCTAGTAAGCACATATATGGTAATCGTAATGCGTAGTTGATCGGCTGGGTATATTGCGAGAAAGAAGCCTGCTAAACTTGCACCAATAGGAGGCGCAAGTCTCGAAGTCAAAGACTTTGAGACGCGTGGATTGCGCCGGCGGAAGGGCCTCGCTTCATCCGTGAGAAGGCTCTCGCGGAGACGCGTAAAGAAGCGGTGGAGAAGTCGGTGAAAGAGGAGAATCAAAGATAAAGCGCATGGCAAACGCACGTTTGGTGATTTCCAAAGAGCTCTCGCTCTTGGACTGGACAGGGGCAATTAGCATAGTCGCAGACTCTATTGTGTATAGGGCTTACGGTAGAGGCTTTCCACGAGCTAGAATCTTTGCCGTGAGCAGTTCCCAAGCTTTGAGGCTTGCAAAAGTCGATAAACCAAGCCGCAGTGATACACGGATGGCTGCAGCATTATAATCATCGGTGGTTTTGATTATGGCGTCATACCGCGGTGGAGGAGGCGTTCTCTTCCGCACAGCAGGCGCGCGCGAGATCAAATACTGATGTAGAAGTCTGTATTCCTTTGCGCTTACCGTGTACCTGAGCGCATTGCGGAGGATGGGGTCAATGTTTTCGGGTTTACTAGGGGATGCCGACGACGAGGGGGTGGCGGACGACATAATGGCATTGCCTTTGTGTGAAGGACGTCGATAGCCCAGAAGAAAATCCTAGCTGGATTTGTAAGGACGAGGAAGGGCTCAGCATCCTCCGAGTACACTGTAGCCCAGGAGTCCAGGAGCCGATGTATATTCCTCCTTTCAATAAGACGTATTGTCAACCTCGGCAGTTTGACCTGGTAGCCACATGCAAAAGTCACAGAAGTCGCTACCATAAATGGTGCCCAACTACTATTCAAAATAATGGCCAGAATTTACCATGGGTGGAAAGTTGTCTACACGTTTTATTCTCGGGTTCTCTTCTATACCTGTTCCCATCGATCTTGGATATTTGCTTGACAAATCAGGATCCGGCCACTGGTAAAAATGATTTCCTGTATTACTCCTTTATCCATCCAGCAACTGCTTCGTCAACCTCTTTCCTATACCTTTGCTGGCTCTCGCACTGCTCCAAAAATACATTGTACTTAGTTCGAAGAAGCTTTTTTAAGCCATCATCAGTTGTTGGCTTCACCATTTTACCCGCCTTGCTGAACCTATCCATGATATCCCATAGCGGCTCACTCCTTCCTTCCTTATCCGTGCTCGCAGCCTTTGCACCCAACATAGCAGCGCCATGCACAACGGCTGCGTGGACATATCTTGGGATGAGCACTGGCATGTCGCAGGCTGCAGCGACCAACTGCATGAGAACATCATTTTGGCATTGAGAGCCGGACATAAAGATTGAGGAGATGATGTGGCCTGATTTATTCATGGCGTCCACAATCTGGTGTGTCTGAAGTGCAATAAACTCCATAGTGGCGTAGTAATAGAGGGCAAGACCGTCCAAACTCTTGTCGGAGCTTAGCCCAATGACAGCGCCCTTCATGTTAGGGTCGGCAATAGGCGATCGGTTGCCAAAGAGGTCACCGTAGAAGAAGAAATGACGCCCCAACCAACTAATACTAGGTGCCTTTTCTTTCTCGGCCATCTCACGGAGATGTTCGTTAAGGTAGTCGTAGATATTTGTGTTGAAAGTCTCAGCGACAGACTGAGCCTCATGAAACGCTGGGTGAGTTTCGATGATATGCTTAAGCAGTTCTCCAGTGGCACTCTGTCCGCCTTCAGCCATCCAGAAATCGGGTATCAAGACGTCACGATACGGTCCCCAAACACCATTTACGAACACCGGCTTCTCAGACATGGCAAGATGGCATGTGGAAGTTCCAGCAACAGCGGCTAGCCGTGTAAATGCTTGGGCAACGTCGTTTTTGGCAACATCCGAGTTCAAGGTATCTCCGTCCAACTTCACCTTCGCACCCACGGTCCCAATCCACCCAGCATAGGCGTCGATTACCCCACTGCCAACGGCAATGCCTGGTGGTAGCCCCATTTCTTGGGCAGCTTTCTCGCTAAGGGTACCAACCAGCTCGCCAGCAGTTAAGTATCGACCGTTCTGTAAGCCAAGTATTAGCGACAGAATTCTTGATCGAAAGAACTACGGAGCATCACCACTGTATCCACACCGCCCATCCTCTTGAAGTTGTCCTCACATAGATCCTTCAAACCAATTTCGGTGAGAAAGTCTTCCTGCCACCCCTTGACACTACCATCAACCCCAACAGGCACGAAGCCTTGCTTGCAGACTACACTGCAAAAACTCCTCGTTTCACTCCCAGTAGCCATATGCGTAAGAGCATCCGTCAAGTCGTAGAACTTACACCGGTTAAATAGCTCCTTAGGCATGTTGTTTTTCAGCCATAATACCTTCGGGGTTTCCATCTCAATTGACATTTTACCTCCCACGTAACGGAGCAATTTGTGGTTTGTGGCGTTGATCTTATTGGTCTCGTCAACGGGGCGGTGATCCAGCCAGAGAATAACATTACGGTCATTCCCATCTCTGTTGTCGAAGTTTGGGCCAGTGATGCAGACAGGTTCATCATTATCGTGAGAGAAAACGGCGAGAGAGCAGGTAGCATCGAATCCAATACCTCGAATCGTGCTATTGTCAATATTGTGCTGGTCCATTGCTCGGCGGATAGAGGAACAAATGCATCGCCAAATGTCGGTAGTGGATTGCTCCTGCGCGAAGCATTATCATTGCTGTCATTGTCTGCCAACTGCCTGGCTTCAAAGCTACGGCATGCATACATAGTAACCCGTCTGAGGTTGCCACAAGTCAATATTTTCAGAAGCCAGACCAACAATATCGCCCTGATCATTCATGATGCAAGCTCTTGCACTGCCAGTGCCGACATCAATACCAATATAGTGCTCCACATGCGGATGGAGCTCATTACGCGGGTCTGTTGAAAGCTGCCGTGACAACTGCTGGTATGGCTGGCGAAAAGGCATCTGATTATGGGTGGCCATTTTGTTCGGTTATATTCAGTTCTCTAAGCCTCGAATGAACCTGGAGAAATACAGGAAAGAGGAAGCGTGAAGAAGGAAACGATAGTTAAAGCTCCCTGATCTTATTCTCTCACAAAAGTGTTGAGAGTAAAAGTGAATCGAGCTGCGGGATGAGATCATATGCCGATCTATTGGAGGTGGGGTGGGGTTATGAGTACCGAGTTCAGCATAGCTATGACGGTAGAAGAGCCGATCGTACTTAAAAGCACTTGCATCAGGATTGTCCAGGTGTGGCAGCAGTCATAATTGGTTGGCAAAAGAACGCTCCGAGCAACCCTCAAACAGGAACCCGAAACAAGAATAACCGGCAAAAAGTTTTCCCAGATTCCGTCAGCCCTACAGCCGCTTTACACAACATTTGATACTTGTGTCGCTTCAACCCATCTATTCTGACAATGTGGCTCGGTAGTCTTCTTTTCTTACCCCTTGCGCTTTCAGTATATTCCTCAACTATAACAATATACGTCTATCCTATTCACTCCACTCATCCCGACCGCTCCTCCCTCTCAGCCCTCCCAACCCCTACCCCTCTAGCGCAAATTGCTTTCGATGCCAGCACCTCAGTCGCGTCGCTGAAATCATATACCCCTCCAACCGGTGCCTATACTCCTTCCCATCTCCTTCGTGTCGGGCTCTATGACCCGGCCACTTCAGAATGGAAAGGCGTAGTAACTTCCGCTGCGAGCTTCACGAATGAGTACCGGAAGAAGTTAATCCTACATGTGGATGAGATGGGTAACGTCTATCACGTTGGGCTTGCAACAAGTGGGTGGGGTAAGACGAACATCAATGGTGACAGCAACAGCAAGGGAAAGGGAGCGGAGGGCAAGGTAGAGGAAATCGATATCGAGGTTGCGCGGCGAACGCAGGCACCACAGCCTACGCTAAATAAGCCGGTTGTGTTGGATGCGGAGGGTAGGCTGGAGGGGAAGGAGCCTGAGAAGACATTTCTACAGAAGTGAGTTATGGGTCTTTGCTCTACGAGACTAGATACGATCTTCTGGCTTTGATCAAGATGGGAGCTAACAGTAATGTTGCTTTAGGTACTGGTGGGTTCTAGGATTGTTCCTGCTTGTGCAATTTGTCAGTGCTGGTGGAGACGGCAAGTGAGTGGGGAAGGGATAAATTCAAATTTGTTCTTGAGATTTTCAGTTAGGTGTCAGCAAATCATACACCAACACTCTAACAACTGGTAAGCATCGGCAAGCTTGTCAAGATCACAAAGTATCCAATACCGGTTGAAGTTGTGAATTCAGTAGCATGAGTTTATCGGGATTTGATAGTTGATTGAGAACTTGAAATATACACTACACACTCGACCAATCATGCGCTTGCGCGCCTCAGGTATCTCAAAATAGCCAAAATAATGCAGTGAAGAAATCACCCAAACTCCCACAAAGCCCAGCTGTGTGAAATACTCCAAAAGGCTCAATCTCAGCCAGATGCGCAATGCCATATAAAGAAATAGTACAAAGACAACGATGAGGAAATGAGAGTATGCTCCATGGCCCTAATGTAGAATACATAATAAAAAGTTCCCCGTTTCTGCCTATGTAGAGAATCGTGACGTAAGATGTAAATTGAAATGCAAACAGAACGATGAGCTTATCCCAAACTCAAAGACTGTCAACAGCACTTCCCTCCCTTACCTTTGCGCATCCTGTCGACTTCAGTATCCCAGTCTTCTTCTCTCCCCATACCTGCGCTGCCGACGGTCGGCGCAGTTGGAAATCCCAGCCAGCTTCTCCTCTTATCTCCCGTGCCAACTTTAAAACTTCCATTGCCATCTGTGCTAGGGTAATCAAAGTAGCCATTAGCACCGCTCATACCTAGAGTTGTGCCAACTTGAGCTAAAAACCTCTGTTCTTGTTCCAAACGTTTGTTCCGCTGTTCGACTAGTTTTCGCGTGATAACTCTAAAGACTTCCTCAACGCCCTCACCGTCCTTGGCGCTGATCTCGTGGCAACAGTCCCATCCAATATCTTGGCCCCAAAACCCACTCGATCGATTACTCTGTGGGGATGCCACGCCACCATTCTGTCCTCCATTCCCGCTTCCAGTTCCTGCGCTGCCCCAAACCGACGAGGATATAGGGGGTGTGGTTTGCGACTGATTCTGTGACGGGTAGAGGTTTTCTGCTACGTAGGCAATGCAGCGCTCAAAAGGCACTTTGCGCTTGGAAGGATCTTCGGCGACTATGTCAGATTTTGTGCCGACAACGTGGAGTATTATGTCATCGCCGAGGTTTTGCTTGAGCTCGCATAGCCAGCGGCCCATTTCCTCGAAGGAATAGGGGTCCGTGATGTCGTAGCAGAGTACGCCCGCATTTGCGCCTGTGTATAAGAAAAGTATGAGCTTTTATGGAAAGTTTTGCACAAATATGTTTTCCGTCGATCCGTGAACAACACTGGCTGCATCAGTCGGATTTGAAGCGTACCTCTATAATATAGCTTTGATATCGATCTGAATCTCTCCTGCCCCGCGGTATCCCATATTTGCAGCCGTACTACCGTAGACGTGTCGATGTCTACCACCCTTTTAGTAAGAAATGATGCGCCTATCGTTGAAGTAGTTGTAGGAGGCGTAAATGCATTCTTCACATAGCGATGCACAAGGGATGTTTTCCCTACGCCCTGCGAACCCAAGACGACGATTTTAGCTTCAAGGCTGTTGGACATAATGGCTATGACTTGAGTTAATTATTCTGCAGGGTTTGCAGTGTCGGGCGGCTTTTGTATACCCGAGTCTAAGGGTGTGTACGTCTACACTGGGAATTGGTGGCCCTAGGAGAGGCTGAGCGCAGAGCGGCAGCGCCACGATGGGGCCGACAGGTCCGTTTCGCAATAGGGGAGAAACGAAGGTGCGATGCTGGACACATAAGTTACCACTCGCATGGCTTGTAGTCGGTGGGATGTTGTCTGTGTAGCCAGACTTGGTGGGAATAGTGTTTCCGTGGGACGTAGTGAAGGGTGCGAGCCTCTGTCAACAGGCCCGGAGTCCGTGCATTCGGGTTGGTGATATTCTGGGTTAACGGGAGTGATGGCCGTGATCCTAGCCGCCTTGGCTGATGAATGGCCATGTGACGACTTCTTGATCCTATCCCCAAGCCGACACAGAGAAGTAGCGTAACCTGGTGTGTGCTAGTTAGTGTGTAAGTGTGTTAGTATATTAATTAGTATATCTAAGCCAAATGCTGTTCAGAGCGTCGTAAAAATTATGTAGTTGGTTCTTCTAGTCCTTAGCCTCTTCGCTGCTGGTTGGTCTTCCCGCGCCTTGCATGATTCGATGTGGGGAACAATTGCCCAGTGGGGAACTTTTGCATGCATAGGCCTTGCTCCCTGCCGTCATCACACATCCTCTCCTGGGAATAAGTATCCATTGCCTGGATGAAATAACAAAACCCACAACCATTCCCCGACACTTTGCTGCCTCTCTCCAGCATCAAATGACAGTACTATCACTTTTAATCTCTGTCTTTCTATCAGCCAGCTGTTGCTCTTGAGGCTCTCCGCCTTCGCATCTACTGTCAGCTTGCTGCCATGAATCACGACAGCAACAACACGCAACCACGTAAGCTCACGGGGGCCGAAGTCGCAAAGCACAACTCACGCGAATCATGTTGGGTCATCATCCATGGGCGTGCCTACAATGTAACCGAGTTCCTACCTGAGCATCCTGGTGGGCCTAGGATCATTCTCAAATACGCTGGCAAAGATGCCACTGACGAATATGAGCCAATCCACCCCCCGGACACGCTAGATAAGTACCTCGACAAGTCGAAGCATCTAGGAGAAGTGGACATGAAAACGGTTAAAAAAGAAGTAAAGAAGGAAGACCCAGATGAAGAGGAGCGGCAGGAAAGAATAAAGAGAATGCCAATCTTGGAACAATGCTATAACTTGATGGATTTCGAGGCGGTTGCCAAGAAAGTCATGAAGAAGACTGCGTGGGCTTACTATTCGAGTGGTGCGGATGATGAGATAGTAGGCTTTTCATTTACCCGAGGATTCTGCAGATGTTTATACTGATGTAAGCTATAGACGATGCGAGAAAACCACTCCGCGTTCCACAAAATCTGGTTTCGACCACGGATCCTTCAAGACGTCGAACACATCGATCTCTCTACTACCATGCTTGGTACAAAAGTTGATATTCCCTTTTACGTTACAGCCACCGCTCTCGGAAAGCTGGGGAACCCAGAGGGCGAAGTAATCCTCACACGCGGTGCAAGAAAGCATAACGTAATCCAGATGATTCCGACGCTCGCCTCCTGTTCTTTTGACGAGATGATAGATGCTGCAGAACCAGGGCAGGTTCAATGGCTGCAACTCTACGTCAATACGAACCGTGATATTACCAAAAGCATTGTGCAGCACGCCGAGCGCCGTGGTTGCAGAGGTCTCTTCATCACAGTTGACGCACCTCAGCTCGGCCGCCGGGAAAAGGACATGCGTTCCAAATTTTCAGACGTTGGCTCCAACGTGCAATCAACGTCCGGTGAAGATGTTGACAGGAGCCAAGGCGCCGCTCGCGCAATCTCGTCGTTCATCGACCCTTCTCTCAGCTGGAAGGACATTCCATGGTTTCTTAGCATTACCAAGATGCCCATCATTCTCAAGGGCGTACAAAGAGTTGAAGATGTCATCCGTGCAATTGAAGTTGGTGTTCATGGCGTTGTCTTATCCAATCACGGTGGTCGCCAACTCGACTTCGCTCGCTCGGGCATCGAAGTTCTAGCTGAAGTGATGCCCGCACTCCGTGAACGCGGCTGGGAAAAGAAAATCGAGATATATGTCGATGGGGGAGTAAGGCGTGCCACTGACATTATTAAGGCTTTGTGTCTTGGTGCTAAAGGAGTCGGTATCGGACGACCGTTCTTATACGCAATGTCAGCGTACGGCTTGCCAGGCGTTGATAGAGCAATGAGCCTATTGCGACAAGAGATGGAGATGGATATGCGGTTGATCGGGTGTTCGAGCGTGGAGGAGCTCAATCCAACTTTGGTGGATACGAGGGGGTTGAGCATACATAACACAACCGTGCCAGCGGATACATTAGGTTTAGGGGTCTACGACCCATTAGTCGGACCAAGAGAAAAAGCGAAACTATAAAGAGTAATCAAATGGCTGTGTTCTACCAGGAGTTTCTCAAAAAATATTCAAAAGAGGAAACCTGAAACATTAATATCACTTTATACTTTTTAAAGACGTTGGTATTCTAATGTATTGTGCTAAACAAGGCTTAAGGGCCAAGCGCCTGTCATCGCCGACTTACAAAATACATCTTCATCGTGCAAAGGCATGCTTAATAAGCGAAATAATAAAACCAAAGGTACGTATAATAACTTCTCAAACCTAAGATCAAAGGAATTCTTGACCAACTCTTTTGAGGGCTGTGTTTTAGGAATAATCTACAATGTCGTGCTTAGTGTGCCAAGTGGATGGAGTTAACGGAGCCTCCAATATCAACTCCACGTGGAGTCTCCGCATATAGTTCCATAGAGGCTCTAGAGCCCCAGAGTCTAAACCTAGTGAGGTTAAAGTGAGGAAAGTATGGTCCAAATTATCATAGATAACGGCCAGGAAAGTTTAAACTTTAATATTTGCCATACGTATTGCCACGCATTAACATTCATTCTATGGTCAAAAAAAAACGTTAAAAAGACGTCATTTAACATCATTTGTGGGTCTAGTTAATAGGATCTACATAGAGCCTCTTACTAATTAGTGTGGAAATTGTAGAGCTCCACGTGCTCCATATATATTCAACTCGTGATCGCCACTCGGTCGACAGCAACTCCATCCACTTGGAACACTACTGGTTGTGCTTCTAGCGGCTGAATATACGATGGGCTATTTAGTGATGCCATTGTAATGAGACACGAAAAATTGCTGGCCGCGAGAGTAGGTGCTTGTAGCGGATGATACAATAAGCCAACTTTTTTTTATGCTCTAGTGAGCCTGCCGGGCTTACGAATAGGGATTTGCTTCACAATATGGCAACGAAGCAAACTAGACACACTCATAAAGATAAAATTAGCCAAGAGATATTTATTAGAATGCTACATGCTTTCATTTCTAGAAACCCTCTTTTTTTGGCGTCAGCAATTGAACGGGATAATGCTGAAACGCAATCAAAACGACAATAAGCAAACCTATCGAAATGAAAACAATATGCTTGAACGCAGAACGGCAACAGCGGAAATGTCAATAACTAAAACCAGAATAGAAACAGGGGAACGCCTGGAACACCACGCTGAAACACAGAATACTCACGTTTGTGGACGTCAAGAACTCATTGCAATATAATATACGTTGCCGCCAGAAATTTTTTTCCACGGCCCTACGTCCTCTAAACATAGACTCTGTTCATTTTACTCTGGGAACGAAAATAAAAGAATGCTGTTGTTAGTGTCTAAACATCCAGATGGTCGTCGGCTTCTTTGATCGAGATACGAACAACTGTTGACCTGGAAGGCTCTTCAGTTGGTATAAGGCGACAAGTAGCTGGGGTCCGAACCAGGGTGGTATTCTTATTTTGCCGCTTGAGAAAGGCTATTTGAAGAGCCCCAACGATGGCGACGAGAGTGCTAGCCCACCACGCGAGAGCGGTGAGGTTCATCTGGACTCCAATTCCATAAAGCAGACCGGCAATAGGACTAGCAATCGTACGGCAAGCGGCACCAGTACTCGCAGCAAGGCCATTAATCTTCCCTAGTTGAGCCGGAGATGGAGAAGCTTCCTTTATGAGAATGAGGAAAAGAGGATACGCAAGAATAGAGAAGAAGTTACGAATGGTGAGACATGTATAAATGCCAGAATAGAGCAAACTCTGCGGCAACATGGCAAGGTACGGGACGATGAAGTAAACGACCGGATGACCAACGATAACAAGGATGAAAAGTCTCCAGACGCCTAGCCAAGCTGCCATGATGGGAAACACAACGGCCTGGATAAAAAGAGCAATGATGCCATTGAAGCTCATGATAATGCCAACCTGCTGGGTGGTTAATCCGAGGCCACCAGCTAAAGAACACGGAAACGTTCCAAAGGCAGACATATAATCCACTCGTGCGTCCTGGAAGAAAATCGGAAGGAGGTGGTCATAAGTCATCTTATAACCATGTCAGCAGCTGAGGTACAATCTGGGTAAATCCATTGAAGTTGGAACTTACAGAGTGGTAAGTAAAAATACCGAGCGCAGTGACTAACATAACTACTGATTTGGTAAAGATCATCTTATTTGGGTCAGAAGAAACGGATAAAGAACGCCCATCAGATTTGATATGCCAAGTTTCTTCTTTCTGAATGTCGATAGAATCGAAGGTCCCATAGGACTCGGTGGCTAAGTTTGCTGCGGCATGAGCTGTTGCCCCAGCAGTTGGCAGTAAAGGTGTTTCGGCTGTGGTGTGATCAAGATCCGCTGGAGTACTCCATGGTTGCATATCCGGGTGGGTTTCCTCGAGAAAGAGATAGCCGGCAATAATGGAACCAAAGAGCATGAGTGCGCAGATAAGATTTGGCAAAAGGTATGGAAATACCGAAAAAATGCTGGATGGAGGAAAGAGAGAAGGAAAATTCTTAGATGGATCCGCAAAGTAGCCCCCGATAGAAGCTAGAGCACCTTAGCATGGTGGACAACAATAAGAATTTTGGTCATGCTTACGTCCGACTATAGTCCCTACGGACCACGCAAATGGCATCACGGCATACGCTCGAGCTAAAACGGTTAGTAAAACTACAAAAGGTGTACCATGTCGAATTCACTCACGCTCATGTTCAGGTTTGGTAACCAGTTCTCCGACCATAGTCTGAATAACGCCAATGTTACCATTTAGAACACCTCCAAGAGCTCGGCCGAGAAGAGCAATCCAAAAGTTGGGGGCGAATCCGACTACAAGGAGGGAGAGGAGAGTGCCGGCGCAGCCAAGTAGAAGCACTGGCTTCCTTCCAATTCGGTCTGAGAGACCACCCCAGTACATACTCGTACATGCTTCGGCGAGAGCAAATGCAGAGATGAGGATACCCGCGTAGAAGGCGGCGTTAGCCTCATTGGTGACATTGTAATGCAGAACGAGTTTCCAGGCGTATGGGAAAAGGGAAGTTAGAGCTATAGGTTCTGCGACCCTAACTAGGGCTATCGGTAGATAAACATTAGCAGGTGTTCAGATATTGCTGTTCCAGAGCAAGTGAGTTTCTTGCTAGGGCACAGCTGTCGAGGCCAACTGGCAGGTGAAAGAGTGGTTTTGAGATCAGGTCCGGCAATGACCTGAGCTCTACAGCAGAAGGGGGGAAGAGGATTGCTTCCGATGAGAAACATACCAAGGACGAAGAGCTGAGCGGTCGGAAATTTTGTTGTATCTCGAGGAGTTCTTGCTTGTGTGAGAAACATGATCCTTCAGCCTGGTATTGATCTTACGGATATGCCAACACGCAATAAGCAGGTCGTCTCTATGGGCGATTGAGCTTATGTCTGCGTTTGGCCTGAAAGAAGGCCCAGGTATGAGAATAATTATGAAAGCGGGAGAAAGAGTGGTAGGAACTCAAGGAACCAAAACAAGTTGGAAGTGAGAGGTGGGAGGAGGAAGTTTTATCAAGGACGGCAGCTCAATTCCGATATCTCGCCGCCGGGGCCTTGAAGAGGGCTTGCACAGACCATATTGTCGAAGCTTTTCGAAAGTGGTCGGTTAACATCCCCACTTCATTCATTCCTTCCATCACGGTACGCTTGCGGTGGCCTGTCGGCCTGTGCAACCGCCTTCCGCTGGTGCTATCGATAAGAGCTAGCCAGTAGAATCAATAGGATCAAGGCTCCGTGATCATACGTGTTCGCACTCGGTCCACCTCTCGAAGGACGTCACTAGCGGAAGGGATACCCGGAAACGACGTAAATCAGTCAGGCAGCCCAGGACTATCTTCATTTCACTCCAAGTGAGCAGTGATCGCTTACCCAACACGCCGATTTTCATTAGCATCAGCAACGCTGAGTGGCCGACCAAGTCTTTCAAAGGGGTTAGAAGTATGCACCGTCCCGCTAGGGCTCTCGAACTACTACTGTTCTGCAGATGCGCCGCCCTGCTATAGGCTCGCACCGATGTCGGAAGCAATGTGCACGCCAGGTCCATGCTCCAACCCCGCTCTGTTTTATTGTGGCGAATCTAGGTGTCTGCAGCTAGACCAACTAGCTAATCAATTGCTCAATTGATTGACTTTCTAGGAGCATGAAGAGTGCGGCTGAGAATAAGGGCTTGTCGGAAAATTGTGCCTTCCCCTCACATCTGCAGGGCGGTGATACAGTCCGTGCTCGCGACGATCGCCGTTTTCAGTGGAAATCGATGTGGCCAGTCTGCAGATTATGATGCTCGCTGCAAGTCCGACATCTGCTTGATAGTCTTGCTCCACACTGTAGACTTGTCCAATAATAAATACTGCCTCGCATCGAATTCCAATATAGTCCTAAAAATTTTCATCTACCCCTTCCAACGGTGAAATGTGTCCTCGGTTATCGGTAAGAGCCAGCCAATATAATCAATAGGATCAAAGCCCCGTGATCATACACGTACTTTTGATTCTGGTGTTCGCGCACCGTCCAACTCTCAAACTCCACCGTTGGAAGAGATACACTAATAGGTCTTTATAATTACCATGCGGCGAGCAGGCGCATAGTAGAATTAAGTATCACACCGTGCCTACGGGTCAGCTAGACTACGCTGAAAGGTCGGGCCTAATAGGCGAAACCTCCGCCTACTATGCTACGGACCTAATAACCAGAATGGACCGACCTTTTAACGTGATCTGACCGACCTGCGTCCTCGATCGTACCACCTACACTCCACTGTGAGGTACGGTGTGAAGATCCGCATTTTTGGTGGAGATGAACAGGTGGAGTCGCCTGCGTCTTACCGATGCTAACCGTCGAGCCGCATGTTTTTGCGCACGTTAGGGTCGTTGACTGTTTTGAAAATTTAGAAGAGTTGTTGTTTGCTTTCTTACACTGACAGGAAAATTCCTATGCTCGAAACATAGTATACGCAATACGTAAAACTGTTGTCACGAATTAGACGTTGACATTCCAGCTGGTCTACGTAACGCCTGTATACCGGCTTTCTGTTGCTATCACATGCATCTGTGGCAGGAACTTGATGTTGGCCCGAGCGTCTCAACGTCATCACCAAGACTTGTCGTCGTACTCTTGGGGCTTCGACATCCTCTACATTATCGACGTCCTCCTTTATAAACAACATCTTCAATCTCACAAATTTTGCTTAACCTAGTTACATTAAAACACCTTGCTTCTCAACCTGTTCATAACGCTAAATTTCCTACCCTACCTACGTTTATATACGAAAATATCATCGCCTATTCCACACTACCCCTCAATCATGGCAAACACAGTGCACGTTGAGAACATCTCCATTCAGACGAGTAAAACAGATATAAAGGAGTTCTTTAGTTTCTGGTGGCTCCCTGACATCTCAAATCTCAAAGTGCTATTCTAACCTTTTTAGTGGCAAAATTTCGTCACTATCCGTTACCCCAACGGGCGATAACTCGCAATCTGCAACCGTAACCTTTGAGAAAGAGACCGCCGCCAAAACCGCACTCCTACTCGATAACACGCAACTTGGCTCTGCTCAGGTGCATGTCTCCCCCGCCAAGTCCATCGACGAGCTCGCCGCTGGCCACACCGCCGACGATACTAAAGACGCCTCCAGCCATGATGTTGAGCAAGAAGACAAACCACGCAGCCGTATCGTCGCAGAGTACCTTGCACATGGCTACGTCATCTCAGACAAAGCAATCGAGCGAGCCATAGCGCTTGACCAACAGCACGGCATTAGTACTAAGTTCACTAATGCGCTAAAGAGCTTTGATGACCGTTTCAACGCCACCCAAAAAGCTCAGGCTGTTGACACAAAGTTTGGCGTGTCTAATAAAGCGGTCGCTGGATGGCGTGGTATGAATTCGTACTTTGAGAAGGCTCTTGGTACACCCACTGGCCAGAAGGTCAGACAATTCTACCAGACCGGGAATAAACAGGTAATTGATGTGCATAACGAGGCAAGGCACCTGGCGAATTTGAAGGGTGGCAAGTCACCAACAGCAACCGGCACGGCAGCTGGCCCTGCATCGGGAGAAAAGATGCCGAGCGTTGAGGAGGCAGGTGTCGAGCAATTGCCTGGCACTGACAGGACCACATGCAACTGCGGCGCGATAGCTGAGAAGTGTCCGTGCCCGCCAGGAAAATGTGCGTGCAGCAGCTGCGCGAAGAACGCAGATGAGGCCCCTGGCGAAAAGACTGCAGCTTCTACTTCTGTTTAAACGGGTTGAACGGATGGACCTATTTCGATTACTCGCTAGTTGTATGTTTAGGGGGCTTTGAGCTAATACGTTAGGAGTGGGGGGTTCAGTTTAGGTAGGATGGTCCAAGGGTCTCTTAGCAATGACGATGGGATGGTGTAGGTGGATACTCTAGTTATTTCTGTAGCCTACAACGAACTTAAGGCATTCGACTGTTGGCTGTGTTGTCACTTTGATATTTCCAACATCTTTTCTTAAGACTAGAAGAATATTACCCAAGCGATATACGCTTTGAAGGGGACTGCTCCATTACCCGATGTGACGTCATTTTACCAATTCCACTACTTCTTTGTTAGTATTTATCTCCCCCCGCTACAAACCCTATAATCTTTAAAGCTTCCGGGATCTCTCCATTAGAACTTCCCGTTACTACGCCTCGGATCGTTTAAGTCCTCAGGTCAACTGCCTCTTTGTCAGGTGAGATATCACCTCACATATATATTGTTTCGCACAGCGTGCCTAGCAACTTGCCAGTCACTCGCTTACCTTTTGAAGGTTTGTCTGGTAGCTGATTGGTGCGGAGCTTATCACCTCACACTCTTCCTCTAGGGCATTTCCACTATTAACGGGGCTTTCTTTAAGCTGTTAATATTTAGGAGGTACCTAGGTCACTCCCTAATATAGTATATAGCTATATAATTATTTCGTAATTAAAACCTACTACTATTTATTAGATTTGGGCCCCATGAAAATCGGCCTCTGCACCTCCACGTGGTGGAGCCCGGGAACCTAGCAGTTATCATTAGTGTTCCATCAGGATCGTGCCAATTGACTGCTAGAGCAAATGCAGAGACGTACGTACGGTTGCGCAGCGTCGGCGCTGCGACGTGGTGGTGGTGTGAAGAATTTACTCCCCGGGAGGCCTGTAATAAGCCTCTCATTCCCCACCCTACCCGACAGCCCAGACTTACCCGCGGTATTTCACCTTCCTCTATATCTTTAGCTGGGAATATACATAGAGGACCTAGGTTGGGGCCCTAGGACAAGACACCTAGTTCTATATTAGTTTAAATTCGTCCCGCCGCTCCTTTAGGGTAGAAATCATACTGCAAGCAGGAGGACCGCAGGCGTATACACACATATATACACAGGGCATTTAAACGGGAGCAAGGGCAGGCATACAACAATCTCACAGCAATCTACAATCGAGTGGAAGTATGGTATAAATGGCAGATAGGGCAAGATAGGCAATCAGGACACTCCCTTACAGGCAGGAGTCTTAGAGCAGTGACCTAACGGTATTTTTCCTCCTATTGATGTAGTACGGGCATGCTACCTAGAGGGGTACACGCTGTATTACTCTCACGTCGCCCTTTTTGGAGTTTTTTTGTACCTAAACTTATTGGTCTTCGTCTGCATGGACCAAATTTGGGACCGTATTAGACATTAATCAAGATCAATATATATTTATTAGATTTTTATTTGTTTATTTATCCCTTAACACGTCAACTTGGGCACCCGTGTTATCGATAAATACAAAGCTTTTGATTTCATAACGAATTAATAAAGTCTCTAGCGGTCGTACTTCTTGCAGAACGGTATTTATAGATACTGCAGCTAAAATAAGTATTTAAATAACGCTGCCGCCTAGGTATACGCGTTTTTCTAGTTTTGGTGTTCGCGCACAGGCCTTCTCCTCTAGGTGCCCTAACATGTTAAGGGATAATGATATTTAATAAAAAAGCCGCTATAACAGCAGAACACGCCCACTAATTGTCTAATAAAGAAATAACCACCCCTAACTAAGTCTACGGGATATTCTACCTTAGAACCTATATATGCACGCAGCTGGAGAGCCTACGCGATATAGGAGGGTCGTAGTAGGCTTAAAGGGTAGACGCCGTAATGGCGCGTAAGTTTATATAAGAATTACATACAAACCAGCGCAAGGGACTAACAAATTTCCGAACCGTATATCAGACAACAACAATATAAGATAATTATTCTGTTATGTAAGCAGCTTATAATTGGCTAATCGTCTGGGACCGAGATAACTCATAGATTGTAGCCTAGGAGGTTAGTCATAATAACAGGTGATCACGCCAATAATTTCGCGTAGGGAAAACAAGTACCATTTCATAACCTCCTCCGCTCTCTGATCATAAATCGAGCAAGATTCTCTTCTCGCATCAACTCCTCCGCTCTCTGATCATAAATCGAGAAAGATTCTCTTCTCGCATTAACTCCGCTCTCTAATCACAAATCGAGCAAGATTCTCTTCTCGCATCAACTCCTCCGCTCTTTGATCATAAATCGAGCAAGATTCTCTTCTCGCATTAACTCCGCTCTCTGATCACAAATCGAGCAGGATTCTCTTCTCGCATCAACTCCTCCGCTCTTTGATCATAAATCGAGCAAGATTCTCTTCTCGCATTAACTCCGCTCTCTGATCACAAATCGAGCAAGATTCTCTTCTCGCATCAACTCCTCCGCTCTCTGATCATAAATCGAGCAAGATTAAACCTCCTCTTCTACTTCTTCAGTCATTGTGATGAGCAATCCGCAGGAGTCAGCGTCGCCATCGTTATCAAACGCTCCTACTTCGCCTTCAGTCACTGTAACGAGCAATCCGCAAGGGTTAGCGTCACCACCGTCATCAAATGCCTCTACTTCGCCTTCAGTCACTGTGATGAGCAATCCGGAGGGGTTAGTGTCGCCATCGTCATCAAATGCTCCCACTTCCGATTTAAATTCCGATGTATTTTCTTCTAAGGAAGACTACCACCGTGAGCCGTTTCGTGAAGGAGCTCCAGCCCCATTAAGTTATCGACCCGGTATCGTGGGACCCATCCGTCCTTTAAATCGACTGATAACAGAATGGGAAACGGTGCTCCGACCAAAAGTATTGAGTGTAATGGATAAATACCGTATCTTTCCTCGATCCATCGTGGTCATTCACCAACGAGATGTATTCTGGCCCTTGATCCGCCCAGACGAGACAGTTCAGATTGATGCACCCAGCCAACATCATATAGATGACAACTGGTATCTCGCAGTCTCAGAGATCCGGCAGTTCTGTAGGGCAGCGGGGTGGCCGGGACTAATTCTCGATATCCTCGACTGTACGGAGTTCGGCAAGAATACTTGGGCCATCAAACCGCACGAGCCTATTGTCAGACAGTGGCCTCGGGTTCGAAACGTGCTGCTGGAGCAGCTCAAATGCGATGAAGCATCGGACCTCGAGTCAATAAATGTTTTCCGGCGTGGCAAATCTAAGGAAAGACCGGAGAGCGCCGTTACAATTGTGCTAACCGCTCCCGAGGTCTATGGCTTAATGAAGATTAAAGATCGGATTCGAAAGCAACTAGACATAAATGGCTATAGACACATCGATCTCGAGCTTATTCGAGACCGGATTTTTCGGAACATTAATATCAACCCCCTCGATCCGGAATACCACCAGGAGACAGTAGGTATTGGCGCAAGCATCGGACCGCAAAATGGAGATGAATCTGGAACTATGGGGGGATATGTAACTCTTTGTGGATCCCAGGATCAGATCCAGCTTGGCTTAACATGCTACCATGTTATCCGGCCTGGGCTAATGGGCTCTGAGATAGCAAGTAAGTCGATAATTTATCCCGCTTATGTGTAATCGACTACAATTATTATTTTACTTCTTGTTTCTAATAAAAGCGCTGCAGACTCGGATTTGAACGGCATAAGCCCATTGTCCACAACTGGTCAAAACCTAATCTTAACCCATCCTAGCAAAACCGATCATAAGCGCTCTAGGGAAGTTCGAGAAAAACACATTATCAACTGTCAAGAGAGGCTTGCGACTTGGGAATCTAAGCTACAAGAAGTTGAAATGAAAATTCAGATGGGTATAAAGCCAGAGGGTTATGATAAGTCATACCGTAAAAATGTTGAGAGTCTGGTATCACAGATTGATAAAACTCGACAGCTATTAAGAAGCTGTGAGACGTTCTTTCAAAATCGCTCAGACTTTGGACACGTGTTCGCTGCGTCAGGATTTCGCCGCTCATCTGAGAATAACCAGCTAGACTGGGCCCTTATTATGCCTATAAGACCAGCTAATACAGATGTAAGTCTCTGTTGGCCATTGCGGCATTACCTGCAGAGACTTGCTAACTAGATGGCGATGATACAAATAGATCCCAACACATGATGATAAGGGAAAAGAACTTTCGACTTCGAATATCCTTTTAGAAGCCGGTCAACCACCTACCCTTGGGGAAGAAGTATGGAAGAAGGGCCGAACGACAGGAATAACACGCGGGACTATCAGTATGATTAAATCTGACGTATTTATGGATAAAGAGCCTCAGAGCAGTCCATCTACTGAATGGGTAATCACACATGAAGCTGGCACGCAGTACTTATTTGCCGAGAGAGGGGATTCAGGGTCCGTTATTGTGAACGAAGGAGGCGAGATGAGGGGATTGTTAATTGGTGGAGCGGCGGCAATGGGTTTCGCGTTCATGACTCCTTATGCGACTCTTGTCTCGGATATTGAGAATATTACTAGTATGAAACTAATTCTTTAGGTTTGATACTACTTTCTCTTGCGCAAGGGTAAGATAGTGGAATTGAATAGATGAGCGGTATCAATGCAAGGTCCACGGAAACTTGAGGCAGTAAGGCGAATTAGCAAAAGGACCACGAAAAACAGCGCTAAAAGATATCTAGAGGAAACGGCTATTTTGCTAACCTCTTGTTTAGAAGGTAGTTCTTATTGTAATGTAATTTAGGAACGGTTCTAGGAATATACTACTACTAGTTAAGGTTTATTCTATATTTAAAATTATAATAAATAGTATAAAATATTTAATTAAAACTCTTAAATAGCTTTATTAATGTTATAATTAAAATATACATATAGGCATTTTAGGATCTTTAACTTCTTAGAAGACATCTCTTTAGTTAAATTTATAATCGTCATGAGATTTTCTGCCTTGACTTTTGGAGCTCTTGCTACACCCAGCCCAAAAAGACCAAACCAACCAAAAGAACCCTGAAAAACACCCTAATAATCCCCTAAGATACATGCATTACAGGGAAGGCACAGGTGGAACGACGGTAGTACGCAGTTGTGTATAACCGCCAGACCTATACCCAACAATAGCCCCCCACAACAACAACAAGGACGGGTAAATACCATACCAGAAAGCGGAAATACCCTAATTAAGAAGGCATTTAATAAAATATAAAGCCTATTAGACGCGTCTAATATCCGGAATTATAGGGGAGTATCTATTAGCTATTATAAACTAATATAGCTAGCAGAATGGCTCCAATCTAGTAAATCTTAGGCGCCCCTTTAGTAAACCCTTAATTAAATCCTCTAACGGCTAAATAAAATTAAAGATAAATAAAACCCCCCCTAATAGGCGAACCGTACCTGGGCTACTATAGCTGCGTTTCTATAGTATAGGGAACTTACCCCCCTAAAGATAACAACTGGGTATATAATTATAATATAACCAAATATAGAAAAGGTAGAGGAACTTAGGGGATAATTAGAAATAGAAGTTCTTATAAAGATTTATAAAAAGGTTTATAACACCGTCACAGTCCGATACCTTAGGAGTGGAGATATTAGAGTCACCCTAAAGAACTAATAGGCAAAGGAACAGGCCGTAAGGGTAGGGGATAGGCTAGGAGAGCATATTAGTATAAAAGTACTTTATAAAGATTACCTAGTTAAAGTCCTGTTGGTTTCTATAAGCCTTAGGGTAGAAAGGGGACGCTAGGCGGACAATATAGTAACTATATAGGAGATAGTAAAATAAATGGAACGCCTTATACTAGGACTTATAATTACCTAAATCTAATAGCTTTAATAGGAAAATATAAATTAAGCATATAATAAGAACAATAAGAGGATATAAAGGGCGCTAGAGACTTGCTAGGGAAACAATAGATAAACGTATAGCTCCCTTATTATTAGCGTATATATACTAGGAATGCAAAAACTTTTTATCTAAAAAGGAATAATTATAAATGGCCTTATATATAACACAAGGCTCTACAACTATAGACTATGCCTGGAATAATATTATCGCTATATATAATAGGGACACACCTAATCTATATACGCAGTATAGGTGTGTTACGGCCACTATATAGGCCTCTATAATATAAGACAATATACAAATTAAGACTAAATAAAATGCGCAAACTATTACCGAAGCATATATAAGGCGTAGAAGAGAGAAGACTGCATTAAATATAGGAGACGGAAGAAAAGGGCTTAATAGCTATAGGAACAACTATATACTAGGTTATATAAATGGAAATAACAGGTAATAAGCTAGGGGGATATAGGTATCTTCCTAGCGTTTCCTACCTTTAATACTAGGGGGCTAAGCCAGCTATCCTAAGCCTTAACGGGCCAAAAGTAATGCCGCGCGATATTACTAGACCGAACAGGGATATAAGGGACATATAGGATATAAGGGAAAAAACGCCCAGTAGGAAGACCCCTATAGACGGCTATAGTAAGTTTAAGGCCGGGATAATTAAGAATTAGATTTAACGCGGCAAATATAATATATATAGCTGGCTTATAAGGGGCATATAGCTAACTGGTAAGAATGGGGGAAGAACCAAAGGTAATAACAAACTTAGATTTAGAAAGGCTAGTAGGAACACAAGATATAGAAATAGAAAGCTCTATATAAAATAAGTAGTGGCTAGGGAGTAAATATAGGAGACAGAAGTTCTAAACATTTTAGAGAAAGTGGAAATAGAAGAAGTGAGGAGTAAAGAAAAGGTAAAGGACCCCCACTAAGGGTCCGCTACTTAACCATTATATAGTATAACTATGGTAATACAAACCACCATCTAGTAAGGCCCCTACTAGATAGTCTAGACCTAGAGAAACACTATATTCTTACTATATAAGAGCTGTATTATAATACCTATATATAATTAATATACTGCCTTTAAAAATTCTAGCTTCTATATAAACCAAAAGCAGCTATATGCGTATACTTTATAATTAGTAAAAATATCAGCCTTGCCTTATAGTTATAGCAGGCAGTTAACCTAGATATTGCAGTTATAACTATCTAGATATATAGGGGACTAGTATAAATTATTAATGTCTATAACCCTAGGGTTAAAGGAGTAGTATAGACAGAGAATATTATATCTATAATAAGCTTGCTAGAAACTAAATATACAGAGTCTATTTTACTAGGAGATATAAACCTCTACTACCTATAGTAGGGGGGCATCTATATTGCTGCCAATTAATAGGTAGAGTGCCTACTAAGAGCTATAGATAATAGGGGCCTTAAGCTAGCTACCCCCCTAGGTGTAATTATATGGTAATAGGGTACTGCCAAAAGTATAATTAACCTTATAATTATAGATGAAAACCTATACTAGAGACTTAAAAGGTGCTCCTTTAAAGAAGAATAGGTACTTATTTTAGACTATATCCCTATCTAAATACAACTAGATCTGGACATTAAGGCGCAACTAAATAGTAAAAGATATATAATAAGGAAGCTTAACATAGATAGCTTTCTTAATACAATTAAATAACAACTTTAAGACCTAGAAGAAATCCACCTAATACTAAATAAGCAAGGCTTATTGGCTACCCCTAAGGAAATTAATTAAAGACTAGAAAGGATCTAGGCAGCAATTAAAAGTAGGCTAAAAGAGTACTGCCCAGTTTTAAAACTAGGCCCCTATACGTAATACACATGGTCCGCATAGTGCGCGGCCCTTATAGCCGGCCAATAATAAGCAAGGAGGAAATATATAAGCAGCCATAATTCTAAGAATAAGAGATAATATAAAGATATAAGAAACCAGCTAAAGAATACCCTAAGAAAAGAAGTAAGGAATAACTGGAGATAGTTTATAAATAAATATACTACTAACCCAAGTCTCCCCTATAATAAGGGCCTTTAGACTATAGCAAAATAGGTAAAGAAAAAGGCGGGATACTTAGTAGAAGATCTATACCTACTACCCCTATAAAGAGTAGGCGAACTATAGGCCACAAGTAATAATAACGAGAAGGTAAAGATTCTTATAAAAAGATTTTTCCCTTAACCGGCTCCAGTAGACCTTAATAACATTACCAGTAAAACACTAGTAACTCGCCTAAGGGTTAACAGCGACATAATAACTAAAGAAATGGCTAGAACTATCAGCTACCTCTTAAATAATATAGTACTAGGACTAGATAGGATCCTAAATAAAGCCCTAAAGACCTATAGACTACTTATAGCACCTTAGCTTACAGACGTAGCTAAAGCATGCTTTATAATAGGCTACTACCCGCGACTTAGAAGATCTATAACAACGGTTGTCTTATAAAAAGAAGGTAAAGCAGACTACTTAATTCCAGGAAGCTACCGCCCTATTGCCTTAAAAAACACCCTAAGCAAGATCTTAGAAAAGGTTATAGTGGACTATATAGTAGATACGGCAGAGGAATACACCCTACTACCATAAAGCTAAATAGGGGCAAGAAAGAATCGCTTAACACTATTAGCACTTATACTACTTACTACTACTATTAAAACTGCATGGGCTATGCAAAAGGACTTTATAGTATTAATACTTAGCCTAGATATTAGCGGCGCCTATAATAATATACCCTATAAGCGTCTCCTATATATCCTTAGGGCAAAGGG